>Ga0256847_1001401_pt1 | contig 12430 bp, 9 predicted proteins | sample TeddybearmetaG_FD_189099 | JGI IMG/M metagenome (GOLD analysis project Ga0256847, IMG submission 189099) | Hydrothermal vent microbial communities from East Pacific Rise, Pacific Ocean - Teddybear | ecosystem: Environmental > Aquatic > Marine > Hydrothermal vents | place: Pacific Ocean: East... | reverse complement strand
GCCAAATTTTTGCTGCATTTCATTCATCCACGGAAACGATCGGCGGCAGGGTACGCACCAGGACGCCCAAAAATCCAGAACAACGACTTTGCCCTTGTAATCATCAAGTTGAAGGCCATCTGCTGCAGTCGCAGCGACGGAAAATGCAATAATACAAATCAATAACGTCGATCGAATGCCGCTTTGCCAATTCACTTTGTTCAATATCAGACTCCATTCTATAATTCCGGTACGCACCGACAACTGGTTAGAGAGTCGTCGCGAGAAAATCCTTCGAAAAATTTGAAAAAATTTGATCGCGAATCACTCAAAACCGCCAGATTACACCCAGCGAAGGAATCAACGGAAGCCAACGAGCTTCATTCGCCGACAGAGAATCGCCATTGGAATCGGATATTACAGCGTATTCTGTGCAGCAAATATTATCCCGATCGTAGATATTGGTGACATCCAAATACACCGTCAGATCACCGCGACGAACCGTGAAGTCTCGGCTGACTCGGACATCAACTGAATTAAATACCGGGTAACGGCCAGAATTGAGCGCGGTCGTGTCGAGCAGGAAGGACTCGGATCCGTCAGGATTTGTCACTGTATTCGCGATGAGCACTGTTTTTGGCCATCCAGTATGAATTTCGCCGGCCGCACTGACATCCCAGTGACCCAGTTTCCAACCCAACCCGGCCTTGATCGTGTGAGTCTGGTCCCAACTACGTGGAATTCTCTGGGCCGGCATTTTATCTCGAACCTCGGACCACGCGTAACCCACCCACCAAAACAGTTTCTGTTGGCCATCGCCTTGCCTAATCATCACCTCTGCGCCGACTGCATCCGCGGTCACCGGGTCGACTCGGTAACGATCAAACTGTATTTCAGGCAAGAGTGTGAGTGAGTTGAAGGCATTCTCAAACCGCGGTCGAACCACGCGAAAACTTTTCCGATAGTAGGAAATATCGAGGCTAACGTCGTGGTCGAATAGATGTTTCAGATTGGCGACGACGTGTTCAGCGCGCTGCGCCGGGAAGAAAATATCGACGCCATCACTTGCCTGCAATTCGTTGATTTCCTGGGCCTGAGAATATTGCCCCCACCCCAAGCGAAGTTCTGTTTTCGTGTTGAACCGGTACAGAATACTCAGGCGTGGGCTGGTCTGCTCGTCATTGTTTGATGTGGTGTAGCTTTGACGGTCCCATCGAATGCCCGCATCCAAAATGAGTGTCGGCGACACTTGCCAGCGAGCCTCAAGGTAAGCACCGTATTGCGCACCTTCCGGAGCGACGTTCAGATTTCGAGACTCAAACGGAAGATTGTCGAGAATTGAATCGAACGGTGGCTGCACGACCTTGGTGGATTCAAAACGGTATGTTCCGTCCTGGCGCTTTGCATCAACGCCGAAATCGAGCATCCAGACTGATGATGGCACGTAGGTCCACTTCTGACTGAAGCCCAGCGCGCCAAATTCTCGCAGTTCGTCGAGTTGACCGTCCACAATACCCGGCAGAGCCAGAGTACCGCTTCTCCTGTTAGAAATGGAATCGAATGATATCGTCGTATCACTTCGCAGCGTCGGCCCCCATTCTGCGTACCATTTAAGCCAGAAAACCTGGTTCTCGTAGTCCGCATTTGCCTGCTCGCCCCGTTCGATATCGTTCAAGGTCAACTTGTCTTTGGATCCGAGAAAATTGGCACTGATTTGCGCTCTCGGACCGAATGACCAGCTACCGTGGATGAGATAGTCCACATAGTCGGGATTGCCAGAATCCGGATTGATCACGTCTGCAATCAGGTCCAAATTACCCCTGCGAGCAGCTGCCAGCCATTCCCCTTGAACGCTGTCGCCAAACGTACCCATCGACAATACAGAAGTGTTAAAGAAGCTCAGAGCCAATTCGGTCTCGACCGATTTCTGTGGCGTGCGCAAACTGATGTTCATCACACCGCTCATGCGATCGCCATAGCGCGCCGGGTAGGCGCCGGAATAAAAGTCGATTCCGTCTATCGCATTGGCGTTGACAATGGTCGCAATGGATTGAAAATCCTTGAGATGAAAAGGCTCGTATAGACGTAGCCCGTCCAATAAGAACAACACTTCGTTGGCCTCGCCGCCGCGAATGTGACTGCGCGTGGAGATGCCGCCGCTTGCCGTACCGGGCAGTCGGCTGGTTATGCGCACCGCCTCTTCTGCCGATGCGGGAATGCGGGCGGCGAGTTCGCGATCGAGGTAGGTATGCGATCCGGGTTGTTGGTATTCGAGCCTGTGTAAACTGGACGTCACTACGACTTCTGGCAGTGGGGCGGCTGGCGATTCGGCTGCAACCGGCGTGTTTTTATGGGGCGGCGGTGCGACGGCCTTAACCACTAACATGCTGCCCGCCGGCCCATCTACAAGATCGAGGCCGAGTGCCTGCAATGCGATTGCGATACCGAGCATCGGATCGGCGAGGTCTGGCTCATCCAGAATCAGCAAGTCGTCCGGCACGACATCACTGCTGAAAATTATTTGATAACCGGCTGAATTGAAGGCGTCAAGCAGTTCGGACGCCGGACGCCCCTGCCACTTCAGAGGCTCGGCAGTTGCGACATTGACGCAGCAGGTTAAGGCCAGCAGCAATACAAGTCGGAGTTGGCAACGCATAGAGGGATTCTAGTGCAATAACTGCTGTGCGCCAAAAGGTGATTTTGCGCGCAGGGCAGCAAACCTAACGTTCAATCACTATGCTGTCTTCGCCAATTCGATAATGAACCGTCGTCGTGACCAATATCGCCTCGAGCGCTTCGTCGGGCGTCAGTCCCACCACGGATCCGTGCACATCTGTACGCATCGCGAAAAGCCGCGAATCGTTGCTGTCAAACGCCAGTTCTCTGCCGGTCTCTCGTGCCGCCCATTTCAGAAAATCAAGCAATGACTTGTTCTGCAGATCAAATTCCGGTGCGAGGTCCGTTACCCAATTCCAGTACTCGTCATGCGAATCAATTGTATCAACGGATGCACCCTGACCGTTTCGCAGTATCAGACGCTCTCCGAGTCTGGCGCTGTAGAGATCGCCTCGATTGTCTATGTTCACACGCCCTTCACGAACCGCGACATCGAGGCCGTCTGTGTCGGCTGTGACTGAAAACTGTGTGCCCACGTCAGTGACCTGACCAAATTCTGTGTCGATTTTGAGGCCGTCCTGGCGATAAACAAATAGACCGGTATCGGCGTAAATCCTGCCACCGCTCAGTGTGAATCGGTCTTTTCCATCAATGCGAATCTGAGTATTGGCACCAATTCGCAACGATTCACCTCGCGCCAGCAACAAACTGAGACCCTCGTCGGGTCCCGTTGATATCACGTCTCCGGCGTTCACCGACATACCATTCGAATATTGCCGACTGATTTGACCCGAGCCAACGACTCTGGAAACAGTCGCCACAGTCTGGACCGGTACCTGGACCGACGGTGCCGACAGCACAACGACAAGAGCAGCGGTCGCAGTCACACCAAGTGGAATAATCCATCGAAGCAATGAACGGCGAAATATCTTGCGCCGCCAGGAACTGTGAACCGATCTGTACGCCTTTTCACCGTTCGGCTCGGTCGTACTCGCACGCCACTCCTGCTGTACCTGATGGTAAACCCGCGACTCAATTCCCAGCGGAATTTCCGGGCGCTCGCCGGCAAGTTTCAGCAGATCAGCAAGCGAGCGCTCATCGTCTGTCGTTGCCTCCGTTTTGTCGATATCTTTACTCATGATCAATCAACCACGAAACTCGGCTCAATATGCCAAATCGCCCGAAAACGTTCTTTGAACGCGACACGTGCTCGGGTCAAGATGGACTCAGCGGCTTTGTCACCCACATTAAGCCGCGCAGCAATCTCTTTAACGCTATGACCTTGAACATATTTCATTTCTAACGCTGTTGCGTAGTTTGCTGGCAGATGTTCGAGTGTCACTCGAACGAAGTTCGCAATCTCCTGCCGGCGTATGGCGGATTCTGGCCGGTAGTCATCAGGCGCTGCTGACTCGAGCGCTGCCTGAACCCCGGGGTGGTCCTCTATCGGAATTTCCTCTCGGATCTCCAGTTTCCGTTGTCGAAAGACGGCATTCGCCTCATTTCGACAGATCTGACAAAGCCAGGTAAAAAGCAGTGCTTCACCCCGATACGTATGCATTTTTCGAACGACGATGCACATCGTCCGCTGCACGATTTCCTCCGCAAGCTCCGCACTATTATCCGTTCGCGACAATGTGAAGCGAAACAATCTGGGAAAAAACTCTTTAAAAAATTCGTCAAACGCTCCCTGATCACCGGCCGCCACTTTGGCGGCCAACGACCGGTCCTTTGCTATTTGGGGGAGACCTTCAGTCACATTCTCATTCCATTTTAGCGGAGGGGATGCCGCTACTAACTTAGAGTCGATTTCGGCGAAAATCCTTCGCTTCCAGGCGAAACAGGTTCTGCTCATAGGCTATAGACGACCATACAGAGTGCGCAAGAGCCCGTCGCTCAAGGTCCCGATCGACAATATCAGTATCTTGCAGGTGTCCGTCTACGAAATCGAACTGCTGTACCGGCCGATCTTTCTGCATTACAACAACCTTATCGCCCTGCATATACGCCTGTGTCCCGTTGAATTGCATAATAGCGCGCCCGGGCTCGCTTTCTGAACCCAATGCCATCAAATTACGTCCAATCATCGGGTGTTCGCCATCGACTTCAATGAGTGACAGCAAGGTTGGACCAAGATCGATTTGACTCGCCACTTGATCGAAGCGTGAACTGGAAATTGAACTGCCAACGATCAGGCCCGGTATGTGAAAGCGTTCTACTGGAATGACTTCGTTTCCGTAAACACGGGAATTGTGGTCTGCAACCACCAGGAAGACTGTGTCATCCCAATAATTGGACGACCGGGCAAGACTGAAGAATTCGCCAAGCGCGTAGTCCGCGTACTTCACGGCATTATTGACCGTGTTCTTCTCCGCGTCGTACTGCTCGATACGGCCGTCGGGATACTGGAAGGGTGAATGGTTTGATGACGTAAACACAACGCTGAAGAATGGCTCAGATCCGGCGTTCTCGAATTCTTCGTGTGCCCGGGCGAACACGTCCTCATCCGAAACGCCCCACGAACCTACAAACACGGGATTGTCGTAATCGTGCTGATCGATCACTCGTTGGAAACCGTTATTGACAAAAAACCGACGCATGTTGTCGAACTGCGATTCTCCGCCGTAGATAAAACTGGTGTCGTAGCCGTTTAATGACAGCAGCTCCGCCAGCGTAAAGAACCCACGCTGTGAATTGGGCAGTTTGACGACACTACGCGCCGGAGTTGGCGTGAAGCCGCTGACGATTGCCTCCAGTCCCCGTACTGATCGAGTGCCTGTCGCGTAAAGTCGAGTGAACCACATTCCGTCCTTCGACAAACTGTCGAGGTTTGGCGTTAATGGTAATCCGCCCAATGACCCGACGAATTCGGCACCAAGGCTTTCTTCGATGATGATGACCAGATTTCTAGATTTCATTGCCGTAATTGGGTTTTCTTGCGCGTGAAGCGTAGGCAACTCGAGGGATGTGAAATCACGCGAGTCGACATTCATGGCCTTGCGAACTTCGGCGATCGCTTGCTCCTCTTGCATGTCCGTGTAGCGAAAGCCACCGTCGCGCTCGTAGCGCGTCTCGTAAATCGCGTAGAGCACCGTATACACCGAATTCAAAGCAAGATCATTGACCATTGGATCACTGGACAAAGCGACCGTACTTGGATTGACGGGGCGGTGATCGAGTGTTGATCGGATCAACGCCACGCTTGTGGTGACCAGAACAACGCCAATGAGGATCCCTGCACCAATGGGTATGGGCTGAATTCGTTTTGTAAGCGGCACAATACGGCGCCACATCCATACAACGAGGGCCGCTACGAAAGCCGTACCCAGTACGAGCTCCGCGCGATAGGCCGACCAAATGGTGGCGGCTATTTCACTGGGGTGATTCAAGTACTCGACAAACAGGATGTTCGGGCGCGAGTCAAATTGATCGATAAATAATGGCGTACTGATCTCCATGAACGCCGCGATCAGGAAACACAAGGATAGGTAGGCTGCTAGAAATCGTTTCCAATAATCTGCGAATCGCGGAATTGTCGCAAATACCGGGTACATCAGCGACGGAATGAATAGAAACAATCCGAGTAACACTAGGTCAAACCGTAATCCCTGAACGAATACTGTTTGCAACATGTTGGCATCATCGACTCGATCCCATTGCCAAGTGACGAGCAGTGCTCTGGCCACGAACAAGACGAGAAGCATTCGCCAGGCGAAACTCAGCAAGGGTCGGATCGAGTCCGTTGTTCGGTTACTTAGTGAGAAATTGAATATCATTTAGAAACCCTTCCGTGTCTGTATAAGGAATTGCACGTTTTCGATGCCGCTGTCTCCGTCCAGTGGGAACGCGAAATCAATATGCGTCATCCGACCGGTACCAGAACGCGTACTGCCGATACGCAATCCGAATCCGACGTCGCGCAGAATCGGATTCACATCGTTCCCCTCCGACCTGGACGACCAGGCTCGGCCCGCATCAAAAAAAACAGCCGCGCCCATTCGGAAAAGTCGAAACGGATACCAGTCCGTATAAAATCGCTGCTCCAAGGTCAGCAGAACGCGCCGGTCTCCGCTTTGATAACGAAGTGGATAGCCGCGCAATCCGTTGCTACCACCGAGCCATATCTGTTGCTCCCCGTCCAAGTCACTGCCCAGTGTTGCGCTCATGCTTGCAAAGAACATGCGGTGGTCGGATTGGCGTCGATAGAACCTGGCCCCCACGTCGAGCAATAGGTTTTTGGTTCCGCCGCGCTCCCAACGCGTGCCGAACGCCGTCGACAACAGCAGTGAATTGCTATCAGAGTTGCCCAATCCGGTCTGAGCATTCAAATTCAAAATGACTGCATCACGATCGGAGGAAAAAATCGGGCTTGAGAGCCCGACTCGCGCATTGATTCGCGTGCCGACGAATCGATCTTCGGTGCGACTGATTTGGTCGTAATTCTTCGACTTTTCGTACTTGTCCTGAAGCAATTCGTAAGCGAAGAAGGGGTATTTGAGGTCGCGACTCTCGGGGATGATCGAACTGTTGTACTCGGATTGCGGCACCGCGGAAAAGCGACGGCGGTCGCTTGCAAAGCCGACAACGAGGCGACGACTCCAGCCATCCACCAGACCCGCAGACGTTCCGATGTACAATTCCCGGTATTGTTTTTCATGGCGAAACTGATCTGTGATTTCGCCTCGTTGATAGCGCGACTCAACTCTGTCGTCGTTTTCTACGATAATGCCGTGTGCCGCGGTGCTGCGTAACGAGTAGAACGGTTTCTCGATAACCAGTAAGCCTGACGACCCGTCGCTATTATCTGCGTACTGAGCGCGTAACGCATACCAGCTGCCACGCACATTACGATCTGCAAACTTAAGACGTAGAGAATCGCGATCGACATCCGATTTATAGAGCATTTCGACCGCCATCCCGGTTCCAAGAAGATTCATCTCCTTGATACCAATTCCTGTTTTGTTCTGACCGCCAGAACGGGACAAAGCGATTTTCGGCATCAATGTCCAAACATCCGAGGTCTCGACCTCAACATTCACGGCTCCATCAGGTCCGTCTACCGCCTTAACTGTTACATCCTGAATGTAGCGGTTGGTACGCAAGATTCGCTCTGACTCATCCAGCGCCTGCTGCGAGAATTCGTCGCCCGGCCGAAACAGTAGCTGCTGCCGGATGACATCCTTCTTTGTCGTCAGGTGCACTCTGTTCGCAAAACGATACAGTGCCCGATCTTCCGCGGGATCGGAGAGATCGAAAATGTTGTCGTTCACAATTGAAACTTTGCCGATGACCGGGGGTACTTCCGGCTTGAACTCCGTGCCAACAGCTATTGATGTGCTACTTGTCGTCAGGATGACCACGCACGCCAGCGTCGGCCAGCGTCGCTGGTCAAAAACTAAATTGCTAGCCGAGGACGAGTGGAACAAGGCGGAATGCCTTTCATTAACACCTGGGTAGTGTTAGAGGTCTACGCTCGGAAATTCCTTCGCGGCGAAGTTTCGAATTGACCGCGATGTGGGCGTTCGCGCAGCCGATCAGATGGACGAAACGAGACCCGCGCTGAGAAGCGCCAGGAATTTCCTCGTCAACTCCGACTGTCAGTCGTGTGATTCGGCGTGTTCGTGACTCGCCTCCTTGGTAACCGGGCGCGATGAACTGTGCGTATGCACGACCTTCCACTCCTTATCGACTCGTCGATACAGGAAAGTCTGATAGCCGCGACTGTGTATGACACGTTTGTCCGTCTTCACGACGGCCTTGACTTCGGTATTGGCAATAGCCCAGGCGAAATCACCTTCGATGTGAGTTTCAATTTCTGAAAATATCAATTCCAGACTATCAAGCGCATCGCCCTCGGGTTCCACGTGATGCTCAATCAAGTCGCTGAGACCCAAATTTTGACCGCCCGATTCGACGTATCGTGCACCCTCGAAGTCGAGAAAATGCTCACGAAATGGCGTGCCATCGGCCTCTTCCCATCCTTTCTCAATTGCGTGGATAATGGCGACTAATTTTGCAGCGTCATCATCTTGTGCCCACACATGCTGTGAAGAAAACGCGACACCGAGAAGTAAAACGCTGCTAAAGGTGGTTATACGAGTCCGAACGTTCATATTTTTCCCCTACTTTTCTAGAACCACAATCGAATTCCGATTACTAGTTGTGTATCAGAGCTACTTTCGCCAGCGATCGCTGCGAAATCCTTTGTATCGCCAAACAGTTTCGACCAATTAACACCAATGTACGGCGCGATCTCCCGGCGAATTTCGTAGCGCAACCGGAGCCCAAATTCGAGATCGGATAATCCGGAGCCTATGCCGACATCCACGTCATCCTGTCCATAGAAATTGACTTCTATTTCCGGAGTGAGTATTAGCCGTTGTGTGAGAAGCAATTCATACTCACTCTCAAACCGAAGTGCCGTGCGACCGGATTCACCGATAAAAAATGCGACGTCCGTTTCGAAAAAATACGGCGCCAATCCCTGGACTCCGATCACGGCCCAGCTGCGGCTGGGTGACGGTTGGAAGTCGTTGCGAACGCCAAACTGCAAATCCCAATACCTGGCAATCGCCTTGCTGTACAAGAACTGCAACTCTGCCTCGTTCGTATCGCCAGCGGCGCGCTCACCTTCGGTCTTAAGCCAAAACTTTCGCAAGTCTTTACCGATCCAACCCTGCCCGCTCCACGAGAGCGTATTGTCGCCACCCGTATCGCGCAGCTCAAATTGATCGAGTATGCCCATTAGCAGGAGCGGATCGTCTACTGCAGCGGCTCTTGCATCGTCAGTAACGGACAGGCACGCGGCCGCAATTAGAGCAGCAGTCAAAACGAATTTTCGTGTTCCTTGATTAGCCATTCAGCTCACCCTTACTTCACGGAACATGCCCGGCATGTGATAAATCAGATGGCAATGAAAGGCCCACCCGCCCATCGCGTCGGCCGAGACCAAATAGCTGATCTTGGATCCCGGCTGGACGATCACAGTGTGCTTGCGGGGCAGGTAGTCCCGATCGCCCGTCTCAAGTTCGCTCCACATGCCGTGCAGATGAATCGGATGCGTCATCATCGTGTCATTAACCAGATTGATGCGAACACGTTCACCGTAGGTAAGCCGGAGAAGGTCCGCATCGGCGAAATTGATACCGTTGATGGACCACATGTAGCGGCTCATGTTGCCGGTCAGATGCAGCTCGATTTCGCGCTCGGGATCCCTGGGGTCACGCGTTTTCTCAAGGTTTCGAATATCCGCATACGTTAATACTCGTCTGCCATACAGGCGCTTGTGGTCGCGCAGGCCAATCCCCGGATCGCTCAAGCCATCTTGTGGCGTCATTGCTCGCATATCGACATGCGGGCCGAACTCAGAAGCAATGTGGGAAATTTGCCGTTTGCTTCCATTTCCCGCCGGATCAATATCCTGGCCACTTTTTTGTGGCATTTCCTGCATACCAGACATTTTGCTCATGTCGTGCTTGCTGTGGTCCATACCGGACATGCCACTCATGCCGGACATGTCGTGATCCATGCTCCCCATTCCGCCCATGCCCATGTCCCTGTGGCCCAAAAGTGCGGGCGGGTCCATTTGCGGCACTTCGTCGGACCAGTCGGCGTTCGGACTCAATATTCCACGGGCATAACCGGTTCTATCGATACTTTGAGCAAATATCGTATAAGCGCGGTCGGCGCTGGGCTCAACGATCACGTCATACGTTTCGGCAACGGCAATTCGAAATTCGTCGATTGATACGGGTTCGATGTTTTGCCCATCGGCAGCGACGACCGTCATCTTCATACCGGGGATTCGCACATCGTAAATCGTCATTGCAGATGCGTTGACAAAACGCAGCCGAACTTTCTCGCCTTGCTCAAACAGGCCGAGCCAGCCGTCTTCCGGCGTAGCACCGTTCATGAGAAAGGTATAGGTGTAACCGGTAACGTCGGACAGGTCGCGGTCACTCATGCGCATCTGGTTCCACATCGAGCGATCTTTGCGTGTTTGACTCAATCCTTTTTCCGACACATCTCGCCAATAATCACCGGCGGTACGTTCTCGAAAGTTGTAGTAGTCGCTCTGCTTTTTAAGTTTGGCGTAAATTCTTTCAGGTTTCTCATCGCTCCAGTCGGACAGCACAACGACATAGTCGCGATCAGAGTTGACCGGATCCGGCTTTGCCGGGTCGATCACGATTGCCCCGTACATCCCGGTCTGCTCCTGAAATCCGGAATGGCTGTGATACCAGTAGGTTCCGCTTTGGTTCACATCGAACTGATAGGTGAATGTTTCTCCTGGTTTTATACCGTCGAAACTGATGCCGGGAACGCCGTCCATATTCGCCGGAAGTATAATTCCGTGCCAATGAATGGATGAATCATGGGCAAGATAGTTTGTGACTCGTAATGTCACCCGATCACCCTCGCGCCAGCGCAGAATCGGGCCGGGTACCGAGCCATTAAATGCCGTTGCGGGTCGTTCGCGGCCCGTGAAGTTGACTGTCTTGTAGCCGATATCGATGTCAAAAACGGAGCCGCGCAAAGAAGGCACGGGTTGTCGCGTCGAAGCGGCTGCAAGAGACGACTGAGACGAAATCCCAAGACCCAGCAACGCGCTGCCAGCCGCCGCGCCTGTCACGAATCGCCGCCGCGACATCGACGCAGATTCTCCCGGCAGAATGATCTGTTTTGTGTGTTTCATAACGGCCTCACGCAGCTAATCGGATTAGTGTTCATGAGCATTGTGGTCATGCTCCTCAGACTCCACCGGCGCATCGTCAGGCTGTTCCGAATCATCGGCGTGATGCCCCATGCCGCCGGCACTGTCCATCAATTCCTGGTATTGGGTCGCATCCAAGTCCGGCAGTCTCGTCATGAGCGCTACTACTGGCCAAATTGCGTCGTCATCATGCGTAACGCCCCACGCAGGCATGCCCGTCATTTTAATGCCATTCTTGGTTACCCAGAATAGCTCAGCGGGTGACATTTCCGCTGCCGACTTGGCAAGGTTGGGCGGCGGCGGGTTCAGTCCCTGACCCATGGCTTCCGGGTCCCGGCCTGGCGCGCCGTGGCAGCCGGCACACATACCATTGAAGTCGTTGACACCGGCACGTGCCATTGCCTCATCGCTCAGGTCCGGCGCCTCAATATCCTTCGCTTGGCGTTCAATCGACGCATGCGATGTGGTCGAAAGTAACCAAGTAACGATACTGCTATGCGATGAGCCTGCGCTCACATCGGCAAAACCGGAATATGCGAAGCCCAAGACTACAATTAACGCAATGGCGCAGAATGTAGCGATTGTTTTGAATTTACTCATAGCGGTCTCTGTTTAAGTTTTTTTGGCGTATACGATCGAATCGAGATATTTTCACGCTTTCTGACCCACAAAATTTCGAAGCCGCAACGCATTTCCGATTACAGACACCGAGCTGAATGACATCGCCGCGGCAGCGATCATCGGACTGAGCAGCAGCCCGAAAACCGGATACAACAATCCTGCCGCTACCGGTATGCCCAGCGCGTTGTAAGCGAATGCGAAAAACAGGTTTTGCCGAATGTTTCGCATGGTAGCGCGGCTTAGCGCCCGCGCGCTGGCAATGCCGCGCAAGTCACCTTTGACGAGCGTGACGCCGGCGCTTTCCATCGCGACATCCGTACCGGTTCCCATCGCGATACCGATCTGCGCCTGAGCCAACGCCGGGGCATCATTTACCCCGTCGCCGGCCATGGCAACTATGCGACCCTCTGCCTGTAGCTCTTTTACGACTGCCAATTTCTGTTCGGGTAATACGTCCGCAATGACACGCTCTAATCCCAGTTTACTGGCTACGGCGCGCGC
>Ga0256847_1001400_pt1 | contig 12431 bp, 9 predicted proteins | sample TeddybearmetaG_FD_189099 | JGI IMG/M metagenome (GOLD analysis project Ga0256847, IMG submission 189099) | Hydrothermal vent microbial communities from East Pacific Rise, Pacific Ocean - Teddybear | ecosystem: Environmental > Aquatic > Marine > Hydrothermal vents | place: Pacific Ocean: East... | reverse complement strand
CATACCATGCTCGGTAGCAGCTTCACCATCCACTTTTATCACTTCTGGGTGATTTGCCAAACCTAAATAATCATTAATACTCCAGGTAATGACTTTTTTACCATTAAAACCCATTCTATTGGAAATAGGTCCTTCCAATTTAGGAAAAACATAATAACCTTCAGCTTGTTCTGCCCATTTCCCTAAAGGTCCTTTATCTTTTATTATTCTTTCAAATAAATCTTTCACTCATTTAAATTTTAGACGGGTACAAAGTAATCACTTTTTCTACTATTTTTCAAGCTTGTAAGCAACTCTTTTTTAACATGTTTTTATGCAAATAATTGAGTTAAATATAGTTATTTTTAATAACATTTATAAAAATAGTTCATAAAAAAAGAGACTTTTGAAAATAAAAGCCTCTTTTAAATAGTGTATAAATTATATTATTTTATAAACTCAACTTCTGCATGTGCGTGCTTTTGCGTATCAAAAAAGCCTTGTTCACGCATCCAAACATCGCTAAATACTTTACTCATATATCTTGAACCATGATCTGGAAAAATGACAACAACTTTACTGTTTTTATCAAACTCTCCTTTTTTTGCCAATTGAAAAACGGCCTGCATAGCAGCTCCACTAGTATAACCAGCAAAAATACCTTCTGTCAATGCAATTTCACGCGCTCTGTGAGCACTATCTCCATCATTCACTTTTTCAAAGGTATCAATAATATCAAAATTCGTTGCGGTAGGTATTAAATTCTTACCCAACCCTTCTATTCTGTATGGATAGCTTTCTTTTGGGTCTAATTCGCCTGTCTCATGAAACTTTTTCAATACAGATCCAAAAGCATCAACACCGATGATTTTAATATTTGTCCCGACCTTTCGGGATTGTTCTTTTAAATATTTTGCTGTACCCGAAATTGTACCTCCGGTACCACTCGCAGCAACTAAATGTGTAATTTCTCCTTTGGTTTGCTCCCAAATTTCTGGACCTGTAGAATTATAGTGTGCATCAATATTTAATTGATTAAAATATTGATTGATATACACAGAATCTGCAATTTCTGAATGTAGTTTCTTGGCAACATTGTAATATGAACGCGGATCATCTGCACTCACATGGGCAGGGCATACATATACTTTTGCTCCCATAGCCTTCAACATATCAATCTTATCATTAGAAGATTTTGAACTTACAGCAAGTACACAATTGTATCCTTTAATGATACTCACCATCGCAATACTAAATCCTGTATTACCAGATGTAGTTTCGATAATGGTGGTTCCTTTTTTAAGAATACCTTGTTGCTCTGCTTGTTCTATAATATGCAGCGCTATTCTATCTTTGGTTGAATGGCCTGGGTTAAAACCTTCAAATTTTGTATAGAACTCACCCTCTAAATTTTGGGTGATTTTATTCAATTTAATCATTGGAGTATTTCCAATGAGTTCTAACACATTTTGGTTAACACCTAAATTATGTTTCATGTGTTTCTATTTATTTTTTTTAACGGTCACATGCTGTTCACCATTAATCATTCCTTTGTGTATGAAAAATTTTAACATGCTCGTTTCATAAAAATCAATTACGATTAATCTTAAATAACGGGCAAATTTAATACTTTTTTTTAAATTACTTTTCAATTCCTTCTAAATCTAACAGAAAAGCATAATCTATCGCTGTTTCCTTCAATGCATTAAACCTTCCTGAAGCGCCTCCATGCCCGGCTTCCATATTGGTATGCAGCAATAAAACGTTGGTATCTGTTTTATATTCTCTTAGTTTTGCAACCCACTTAGCAGGTTCATAATACTGAACTTGCGAATCATGCAATCCTGTTGTTACCAACATATTTGGATATGATTTCTTTTTAACATTGTCATATGGAGAATATGATAACATATAGTCATAATATTCTTTTTCATTCGGATTCCCCCATTCGTCATACTCAGATGTTGTCAACGGAATGGTATCGTCTAACATCGTTGTCATTACGTCTACAAAAGGAACTGCTGCTACTACTCCATTAAACAAGTCAGCATCCATATTTACAACTGCACCCATCAACAAACCTCCGGCAGAACCACCCATTGCATATAAATGGTCAGATGATGTATAGTTTTTTTCTACCAAGTATTTACCGCAATCAATAAAATCAGTAAATGTATTCATCTTATTAAATAGTTTACCATCTTCATACCATTGTCTACCTAAATACTGACTTCCTCTAATGTGTGCCAACGCATATACAAAACCTCTATCTAATAAACTTAACCGTGTTGTACTGAATCTGTCTGGTATTGTATATCCATACGAACCATATGCATATAATAATACTGGTGTGTTCTTATCTAATTTGGTATCTTTTCTATATACTAAGGACACAGCAACTTTTTTTCCATCTCTTGCCGTTGCCCATATTCTTTCACTCTTATAGTTATTCTTATCAAATTTTCCACCAAGAACCTCTTGTTCTTTTTTAATATCTTTCGATTTATCCTTCATATTAAAATCGACAACCGATGATGGTGTTGTAAATGATTGGTATCCATAACGGATAATTTCCGTATCAAATTCTGGATTGCTATACACGCCAACCGAATACGTTTCTTCATCAAAGGGCAAATAATAATCAGCTGAATCATCCCATCGTTTTACACGAATTTTATTCAACCCGTCTGTACGTTCTTCCAACACCAAATACTCTTTAAATATTGAAATATCTTCCAATAAGGTATCTTCTCTATGCGGAATAACATCAACCCAGTTTTCTACCGTAGTTTTATCTTCGGGAGTTCGCATGAGTTTAAAATTGGTAGCATCATCTTTATTTGTTAAGATATAAAAATGGGTTCCATAATGTGAAATTCCATATTCCAATCCATGAATTCTTGATTGAATCATTCGTAAATCTCCATTAGGTCTATCTGCATCTAACACTTGATATTCATTTGTTAGCGTACTGTATGAGCCAATTACAATATATTTTTTCGATTTGGTTTTATAGACAAAAGTACCATAGGTGTCATCTTTTTCGTGGTATACTTCAACATCTTCTGAGGCATTAGTACCTAATACATGTTTGAATATTTTTTCACTTCGTAATGTAACAGGGTCTTTCTTTGTGTAGAAAACTGTTTTATTATCATTGGCCCAAGTTGAACCTCCTGTAGTATTTTCTATTTTATCAGGATATATTTCACCTGTTTCTAAGTTTTTAAACTGTATGGTATATTGACGACGGCTTACTGTGTCTGTGGCAAAAGAAGCTAACTTATTATTTGGACTTACACTTACGCCGCTTAACGCATAATAATCGTGATTTTCAGCCATTTTATTTACATCAAACAATATTTCTTCTTCGGCCTCTAAGGTTTCCTTTTTACGTGCATGTATGGGATATTGTCCTCCTATTTCATATTTGGTAATATAAAAATATCCATTACTTTTATAGGGTACCGACTCATCATCTTCTTTAATTCGAGATTTCATTTCTTCAAACAATTCTTCTCTAAATTGCACCGTATGTGCCATCTTTTTATCGAAATAATCATTCTCAACATTTAGATAATCTTTTACCTTTTGTGTATGTTCATCAGGTGTTTTATCATTCCGCTGCTCATCTGTCAATCGCATCCAATAATAATTATCTATTCTAACATCGCCATGCTTTTCAAGCTCTTTCGAAACTTTATCTGCTATCGGCGGTTTTATAATCTCATCTTTCATTTCCTCTTTTTTACATGAAGTTGCAAAAGTAAGGGAAACTACTATTAAAAAAAGAATTATTTTTTTCATTTTATAAATATTTAATATTGCTTCGAAAATACTAAATTTGCAACTGTTATATGTTAAATAAACTAAAATTATGTTTGGAGATTTATCGGGTATGATGGGCAAACTCAAAGAAGCTCAAGCCAAAATTGAAGAAACCAAGGCGCGTTTGAATACTGTTTTAGTGGATGGCGAATCCGGAAACGGAAAAGTAAAAGTTACGGTTACCGCCAATAGAGAAATACGAAATATTGATATTGTTGATGAATTATTACAAGAAAAAGATGAACTAGAAGATTATCTTGTTATCGCTTTAAACAATGCTCTTGAAAAAGCAAATGAGATTAATGAAGTCGAAATGGCTGCTGCCGCTAAAGGTGGATTGCCTGATATTCCGGGAATGGATTTGTTTAAGTAATCGACTGTTGGCTATTGGCTTTAAATTTTTGAGGAATTTGACCAATCATGTATTTAAAAATTAAATACTGCGCCAACACATAGGTTATCATAATTGCTACGGGGTACAATGATTTCGGCTCATGAAATTTCTGCAAAGCAATCATAGCGTCTGAAGCTATAAAAATTACTGCTCCTAAAGCCAATAATAAGGAAACGTTTGATTTTTTTTCAAGATAGTTATAAAATGATATAGCCCCAAAAACACTAATTGTCAATCCATAAATAATCACGGGCGCCAACATTCCTCCTAAATTTTGATATAAAATGGATATTAAAAAAATAAATATCAACACAAAAGGGAAAGCAGCTACAATTATTTTTTTCAATGTAAATAATTTCAAATCCTTTTTTACTATTTTGATATAAACAATATGTGCTAATAAGAACGATCCCAAACCCAGTATAAAATAATTACTCCCGCTAAATAATAAGAACACATCTCCTAAAAAGGAAAGTACCAAGACCAGTAGATACCATTTATTAATTTTGTCTACAGAATTTATATATGTCAAACCCAATATGGGAATAATTAAAGGTTTAAAAATTAATAACAGTATTCGCTGTTCCAAAACAATACCTATAATTTCAACTATTGAAACTAAAAAGTACAGTAAAATAAGAGTTTTTGAAATTTTAGAATTTATCATATAACGTGTTAAATTGAATAATGGATTCCTACTCCCGAAGCCTCGGGACAAAAATGGCAATTATAACATTGCCAAATATTCATTTTCTGAGATGATGGGAATTTTCAACTCTTCTGCTTTTACGCGTTTACTTGGCCCCATATTTTCGCCAGCAATAATATACGTTGTTTTTTTTGAGATTGAGCTTGACACTTTACCTCCATTATCTTCAATTGATTTTTTGAGTTCATTTCTACTCATTACAGCAAACACACCAGAAACTACAAATATTTTGCCTTGTAAGATATCTGTTTGACCTTCTAACACCTCCATTGAAAGTTCTAACTGGACACCATAACTTTTCAATCTATCAATCAATAGAATATTTACCAAATTATTAGAAAAATCAACAATACTTTCAGCAATTCTATCTCCAATTTCATCAACAGCAATCAATTCTTCAAAACTAGCTTGCATTAATGCATCAATACTTTTAAAATGTTTTGCCAATTTTTTCGCAACAGTTTCACCAACAAATCGTATTCCTAGTCCAAATAAAACTTTTTCAAACGGAATTAGTTTAGATTTTTCTATACCTTCAATCATGTTTTGCGCCGACTTTTCTGCCATTCGTTCTAGTGGAACAATCTGCATAACCTTTAACTCATACAAATCGGCATAATTAGCGATTAAATTTTCTTTAAATAATAGCTCAACCGTTTCTGCACCCAATCCATCAATATCTAATGCTTTTCTACTGATAAAATGCTGAATTCTACCTGTAATCTGCGTGGGACATCCATATTCATTAGGGCAATAATGCTTGGCATCACCGTCTTTTCTAACCAGTTCAGTATTACAATCTGGGCAATTAGTAATATACTCAGTTGGAAAGGAATCTTGAGGTCTGTTTGTTAAATCTACACCCACAACTTTAGGTATAATCTCGCCTCCTTTTTCTACATAAACGGTGTCATTTACTCGAATATCTAGTTTTTCAATCTGATCAGCATTGTGCAACGAAGCGCGTTTTACAATGGTACCTGCCAATTCTATAGGTTCTAAATTTGCCACGGGTGTAATGGCTCCTGTTCGACCAACCTGATAGGAAATGGTTTTTAAAACCGTACTTTTTTGTTCAGCTTTAAATTTATAGGCAATTGCCCAACGGGGTGCTTTAGATGTATAGTTTAATTCATCTTGATACGCCAAAGAATTTACTTTTACCACTACCCCATCAGTTTCATATGGTAATTGATGGCGCCCAACATCCCAATGATTTATAAAATCAAAAACGGCATCTATAGAATTCGCTATCTTTATAGTATTCGGTACTTTAAATCCTGATTTTTTTGCATTTTCTAGGGCTTCATAATGTGTAGCAAAAGGTAATCTATTTGCCACAACATGGTATAGTAAACAATCTAACGGACGATTTGCCACCTCAGCACTATCTTGTAATTTTAAACTTCCACTAGCAGTATTTCTAGGATTTCTATAAGGGTCTTCACCAGCCTGGATTCGCTCCTTATTCATTTTATTAAATCCGTCAAGCGGAAGAATAATCTCACCTCTAATTTCGAAATCGGTAATACTATTCCCTTTTAATTTTAGTGGAATTGACTTAATTGTTTTTATATTGGCAGTAACATCATCACCTTGAAACCCGTCTCCTCTAGTTACTGCTCTTTTTAATTCACTATTTTCATAAGTTAAATTGATTGAAGCTCCGTCATATTTTAATTCACAAGTGTATTCCATTTGTTCAACTCCCAATATCTTTTGTATTCGTTTTTCCCAATCTAATAAGTCTTCTTTTGAATAACTATTGTCCAACGAATACATTCGGTTTTTATGGGTTATCGTTTCAAAATTCTTGGTAATGGTACCTCCGACACGTTGTGTAGGAGAATTGGCATCGAAAAATTCAGGATATTGCCCTTCCAATTGCTCTAATTCTTTCAATTTTATATCAAAATCATAATCTGATATTGCGGCATTATCCAATACATAATAGTTATAATTATGTTGATGAAGTTCTTCGCGAAGCTCCGAAATTTTCTCTTGAATATTTCTCATTTATACTATTTAGTTATCGCATTTAAAAATAATTATTTTTTTATCTTAAAACCCAAAAAAGAACCTGTTTTACAAAAAAGTTATAAGCTATGTAACTTAAGTTACTGAAAATATTGATTTTAGCTGCTAAAATATGACTAAAGTCACTTTTTACGCTAATTTTTCATTTTACCTTTGTACCATAGAATTGAAACAAAATTTAACAGATGAAAAATTTAGTCATATTAGGAGCTGGTACATCAGGAACAATGATGGCAAATCATTTAGTATCAAAACTTCCTAAAAAAGAATGGAAAATTACAATTATAGATCAATATAAAACACATTACTATCAACCCGGATTCTTATTTTTACCTTTTGATATTTATACTACAAAACAAGTAAAGAAAAAAGGCAAAAAGTTTATTCCGAAAGGTGTTCGTTACGTTCAAGAAAAAATCAACTTGATTATACCTAAAGAAAATAAGGTGAAATTGGAACATGGTGAGGTAGTAAACTATGACGTCTTAATTGTTGCTACAGGAACAAAAATTGCACCTGATGAGACTGAAGGTATGGATGGCCCAAACTGGTATAAAAATATCTTTGATTTTTATACTTATGAAGGCGCAAAAGCATTACGAGACAAATTACGTGAGTGGAAAGGCGGAAAATTAGTCATTCATATTACTGAAATGCCAATTAAATGTCCCGTTGCTCCTTTAGAATTTGCTTTTTTAGCAGACTCCTATTTCAAAAATAAAGGAATACGAGACAAAGTAGATATTACTTTTGTAACTCCACTAGATGGTGCTTTTACAAAACCAAAAGCTACTGAAGCATTACATTATTTATTAGAAGAGAAAGGCATTAAAGAAGTAACTGACTTTAATATAGAACGAGTTGATTATGAAAACAATAAAATTATTGACTATGCCGATGTTGAAGTTGCGTATGATCTTTTAGTAACCGTCCCTACAAATATGGGTGATGCGCTGATGGAACGCTCTGGTTTAGGAGATGATTTAAACTATATACCAACCCATAAAGCAACATTACAGACCACTGCAAATAAAAATATTTTTGCTATTGGTGATGCCACCAATTTACCTGCATCTAAAGCGGGTTCAGTAGCGCATTTTGAAGCTGAAATTTTGACTGAAAACATTCTTCGCTACATCAAAGGACAACCTTTAAAAGAAGAATTTGACGGGCATGCCAATTGTTTTATTGAAACAGGCAATGGTAAAGCACTTTTAATTGACTTTAATTATACGCACGAACCTGTAAAAGGTACATTTCCGTTTCCAGGAGTTGGCCCTTTAAGTCTATTAAAAGAAAGTAGAATGAATCATATGGGTAAAATGGCATTTAGATGGATTTATTGGAATATGTTGATTAAAGGAACTCATATCCCTTTTGTATCAGCAACTATGACAGAAAAAGGAAAACATTTTGAAAAAATAACATAACAACAAACTAAAATTTAATAAAGATGGAAAAAACAATCGCACAAACAACAGTTGGAGTAACCGAAGAAGGTTATTTAACCGATTTCTCTCAATGGACAAAAGAAATTGGCGGAGGAATTGCAAAAGAACAAGATATTGATATGACTGACAAACACTGGGAAGTTATAGACTATATTCAAGATAAACACAATAAAGAAGAAGCTTTATCTATAAGAGGTATCAAAAAAAGTGGAGTTATTAATATTAAAGAATTCTATGGTTTATTTCCAGGCGGTCCACTTAAAAAAGCAACGATGATTGCTGGGATACCAAAACCAAAAAGTTGTATCTAGAGGTTAGAGAAATAACTATTTTTAATACATTAATTATGAGCAAAACAAAAGTCAAAAAAATGCTTTTTATTCTTTCAAAAGCAACTATAGAGAATGCCTATGCAGCCTTTGTTATGGCAAATGGAGCGAGAATGGAAGGTATTGAATCAGAAATATTTTTTACTTTTTTTGGATTAGAAGCCATACAAAAGAAAAAACTGGAGCATTTACATGTTGCCACAGTAGGTAATCCTGCAATGCATATGCCTACTATGCTTGGTGGATTACCCGGTGTGGAAGCATTCGCTACTAAAATGATGAAAAAAGAAATGGAAAAGTTAGATATGCCTCCTGTGGGTGAGTTTTTAGAAATTTTGTCCGATTCAGGTTGTAAGCTTTGGGCATGTAAATTGGCAGTTGATATGTTTCATTTAAAAGAAGAAGATCTTATTGATGATTTAGATGGTATTTTAACCATTGGCGATTTTTACAATAGAGCTGATCAAGAAGGTACACAACTTCTTTTTATATAAACATAACTAGTTAAAACTAAAAAACCGAAGCTAAACAGTTTCGGTTTTTTTATACATTTATTTTTACTCGACTTTTCAGTAAAAAAAGACTAGCTTCGTTTATCATGCAGTAAAGCCAATTAAAACTAACCTTACTTAAACCGATAAACGAACCTTTAATCTTCAAATAAAAAAACCGTTATAAAATTTATACTAGGTTTTAACTTTTAGGATGCTATTTATTAATAATAAGTATACCTTCTCACCTTAGAAATATGCTTTGCTAAACGTATTACTTGATGACTGTAACCATATTCATTGTCATACCATACATATATAACAATGGTTTTACCATCAGCAGTAGCAATAGTAGCATTGCTATCAAAAATAGCAGGTGCCGATGCGCCTACAATATCTGAAGACACTAATTCATTACTTAATGAGTATTGAATCTGTTCTACCAAATCGCCCTCTAAGGCATATTTTTTCATGATAGTATTTACTGCCTCAACACTTGTTGTAGATTCTAATTGTAAATTTAAAACAACCAAAGAGCCATTCGGTACAGGTACTCTAATCGCATTTGAAGTTAGTTTACCTTCTAATGACGGTAATGCTTTGGCAACTGCTTTGCCTGCGCCTGTCTCGGTAATTACCATATTCAATGCAGCCGCTCTACCCCTACGATATTTTTTATGCATATTATCGACCAAATTCTGGTCATTTGTATAGGCATGTATCGTTTCTAAATGTCCAGAAATAATACCAAAACTATCCTCAATTACTTTTAATACCGGCGTAATTGCATTGGTAGTACATGATGCTGCGGAAAAAATATCAACGGTGTCCGGATCATGTTCTTTATGATTTACACCATGAACTATATTGGGTATTCCTTTACCTGGAGCTGTTAACAATACTTTACTAACACCTTTCGCAACTAAATGTCTGCTCAACGCTTCTTTATCTCTAAAAGCACCTGTATTATCGATAACCAATGCATTATCAATACCATAATTGGTATAATCAATATCTTCAGGCGCATTTGCTGCTATCATATAGACCGTTGTCCCATTAATAATCAATGCTTTATTTGTAATGTCTGTAACTACCGTACCTGAAAATTCACCATGAACAGAATCATTGCGCAATAAAGAAGCTCTTTTTTCGAGTACAATTTCATTAACTTCACCACGTGTTACAATGGCACGTAAACGCATTTGCTTGCCTTTACCTGTTCTTTCCATTAATTCTCTGGCAACCAAACGTCCAATTCTACCAAATCCATACAACACAACATCTTTTGGTTGAATGCCATTCGATTTTTCTGCTCCCTTCAATTTATCACTCACAAAATCTAATACATTATCTTGGTCTTCGTCTAGAACATATTCATAAGCCAATTTACCAATATCTAGTTTTGCCGGGGGTAAATCCAGCTCTTTTATAGCTCTAGAAATTTCAACAGCATCAAAAATTGAAATGGGTTTTTGTACAAATTCACTAGCGTATTCTATCAAATTTAAAATCTGACTGACATTTCTGTTAATCAATTGGTTCCTAAAAAGCACCAATTCAATGGCATTATCATACCATAAATCACTAATTATTTTGATGAATTCTACTGTAGCTTTTCTTCTATCTGCTTGAAAAGCTAGTTCCTTTTCATATGCATCGTTTATAGACATTTTTTTAATTTTTAGTCCCGACAATTTGTGGGTATTGAATTTTTGTGCAAAAATACTCTTTTCAATCGTTTTCGTAAATGTTTTTATAAAAAAATCCTTCAATAATATTGAAGGATTTTAAATCTATAATTGGTTTTTTTAATTTTGAATAGACAAAGGCACATAATCTACGACTCCATTTCGGTTTAGTATTTGCAAAATTGTCCGACTGCCTTTATTCTTTCTTAGTATGGCTTCAACCTCATCAACACTATACAGTTTTTTATTATCAATTTGAAGGATAATATCTCCGTTTTTCACACCGAGTTTATAAAAATTTTTATTCTTCAAACTAATGATTTCTACGCCATAATTGATTTTATACTTACTGGCATCTTTTTTTGAGATTCTTTTAAGTTCTCCTAAATTATATTTAGTAAAATCAAATTCATCAATTGTATATTTTCCAAATTGATTTGCCAACTTAACTTTAAACTGTTTTTCTACACCATCTCTTAATGCTAGCACATTTATAATATTGCCAGGTCTTTTCGCACTTAAAAAACCTTGCATATCAGAAAATTTAGAAATTTTAATATCATCCATTTTAATAATAATATCATTCTTTTTTAACCCTGAAGCTTTCGCTCCTCCATTCTCTGTAACCGAAGCAATTAAAACGCCTTCCGTAGCAGTAAAGTTTAGTTCCTTTGCAAACTCACTATCCAACTCTGAAGGAAGTATTCCTATATAAGCCGTTTGCACATCTCCAAATTCCATTAAATCTTCAATTACTTTCTTCGCTATGTTGGAAGGTACTGCAAACGAATAACCAACAAACGAACCCGTTTGTGAAGTAATAGCAGTATTAATACCTACCAATTCACCTCTAACATTCACCAGTGCACCGCCGCTGTTACCCGGATTTACAGCAGCATCTGTTTGAATAAACGATTCTATCATACGCCGCTCTCTAGAAATATGTATATTTCGTGCTTTAGCACTCACAATACCCGCCGTTACTGTGGAGGTTAAATTAAACGGATTACCCACTGCCAATACCCATTCACCAACCTTTATATTATCTGAATTACCAAAAGCTACATAGGGCAAATCAGTTGCATCTATTTTTATCAAAGCAATGTCTGAACTTTCATGAACACCAACAACGGCTGCCTTATATGTTTTTCTATTATTTAAGGTGATTTCAAGTTCTTTTGCACCTTTAATTACATGATTGTTAGTAATGATATGACCGTCAGGAGAAATAATAACTCCTGAACCTGTACCTATGGTAGTTTTCTGACCACCCGCTTCACTTCCATAAAAAAGTTCTAATAAAGGGTTTGAGCTTGAGGTTGACACGTTTTTAACATGTACTACAGCATTTACTGTCGCTTCCGCTGCCTTTGTAAAATCAGTTGTTTCTGCTATATAATTCGATGTTGGAATATAATTAGTTTGTACAACTTGAGATTGCGGCAATTGATGTACACCCTCTCCTATCTGTTGTTTATCAACCAAAAATACATACCCTCCCAACGCTAATACACCTCCTAAAACA
>Ga0256847_1001399_pt1 | contig 12437 bp, 14 predicted proteins | sample TeddybearmetaG_FD_189099 | JGI IMG/M metagenome (GOLD analysis project Ga0256847, IMG submission 189099) | Hydrothermal vent microbial communities from East Pacific Rise, Pacific Ocean - Teddybear | ecosystem: Environmental > Aquatic > Marine > Hydrothermal vents | place: Pacific Ocean: East... | reverse complement strand
TCATTTATCAGCACCATTAGCGATGGTAACTGCAGGGTTAATTGTAGGGAATGACACCATTAGGCAATCATCAATGAGTGAGATAACAGAGCAATATGTCGACAAATTTTGGGAACTGATAGATATACTTTTAAACACAATCCTGTTTGTGATGATAGGTATGGAAATATTAGTACTTACCTTTGATGGAAAATATATTTTAGCAGGATTTATAACTATTCCATTATTGTTATTTGCTCGGTATTTGTCATTGATGTTACCCATAAAAATTTATGCTAAAAAGTTAGAATTTGTACCCAAAACCAATTTAATTATGACTTGGGGAGGCTTACGTGGAGGAATCTCTATTGCGCTGGCATTAAGTTTAACTGAAGTAATGGAACGCGATTTGTTTTTAGTGATAACATATATTGTGGTTGTGTTTTCAATTATAGTACAAGGATTAACCATAGGAAAATTAATTAAAAAATTCACTTAATTTAATTTGTAAGTTAGGTTCATGTCAGCAGACAAAAATTTAAATTTAAATAAATGAAATTCAATACAAAAACAATTCACGGAGGCCAACAACACGACCCTTCAACAGGAGCGGTAATGCCTCCAATATATCAAACATCTACCTATGCACAAAGTAGTCCAGGAACACATAAAGGCTATGAATATTCGAGAGCAGCAAACCCAACCCGCACGGCATTGGAGAATAATTTTGCAGCAATTGAAAATGGCACACATGGTTTTGCTTTTTCTTCGGGCTTATCAGCAATAGATTGTGTATTGAAAATGTTGAATCCAGGTGATGAGGTTATAGCTGGAGATGATTTATATGGAGGAACGTATAGAATGTTTACAAGAATGTTTGAAAAATACGGATTGAAATTCCATTTTATAAATATGGAAGATTCAGCAAATATTGAACCATTGATTAATGAAAACACCAAATTAATTTGGTTAGAAACACCTACAAATCCTTTGATGAAAATTGCTGATATTCAAGAGATATCAGTATTGGCAAAAACTAAAAATCCTGATATTTTAGTTGCTGTTGATAATACTTTCGCGACACCATATTTACAACTTCCGTTAGATTTAGGAGCCGATATTGTAATGCATTCTGCTACAAAATATTTGGGAGGGCATTCGGATGTAATTATGGGTGCATTGATGGTAAAAGATGAGAAACTGGCAGAAGAAATTCATTTTATACAGTTTGCAGGAGGAGCTGTTGCCGGACCTCAGGATTCTTTTTTAGTATTAAGAGGAATTAAAACCTTACACATTAGAATGCAACGTCATTGCGAGAACGGGATGGCAATTGCTAAGTTTTTAGCAAATCACAATAAAGTAAAAGAAGTATTTTACCCTGGTTTAGAGAGTGACAAAAATTATAAGGTAGCTAAAAAGCAAATGAAAGATTTTGGTGGAATGGTTTCATTTAAATTGAAAGATGAAAGTAGAACTACTGCATTTAAAGTCTTAGAAAGTTTTAAAGTGTTTACACTAGCAGAATCATTAGGAGGTGTTGAGAGCCTAGTGAACCACCCTGTAACAATGACACATGCATCTATTCCTGAAAAAGAAAGAGTAAAATTAGGTATAACAGATTCTTTAATACGTTTAAGCGTAGGGATTGAAGATATTGATGATTTGATTAGAGATTTACAGAAAGTTTTAAACTAGTATTGATTTCGGGTAAACATTTCTAAATCAAAAACAGCACCAAAACTAAAATAAATCAACGTATCGTTAAATTTATTTCCAGCAAAATCTGCGTCTAAACCGTCAATTTTATTAGACAAAAAGTATTGCCAACGGGCATCTAAAACTAAATCAAAACTATTTAGTTTATAGCGAGTACCAAGACTCACTGTTAGAGAAAAGGTGTTATCTTTTTCTAAAAAAATAGCATCATTTTGATAAATCTCAGGAAGGGTATTTAAATTTAAAGACCCATTATCATTGGTAAGGTCAGGATCAAAATTGTTGTATTGAACGCCAGCACTAACATAAGGAGAAAATTTATTTTCATCATTAAATAAGAGACCATAGTCTTCTAAATTTTTAAAATAATATTCCAACTGAGTACCAATATTGAATAATTTAGTACTTCCCTGCATAGCTCTTAGCTGATCAGCAAATGCAGTCGTAGAATTTTCAACAAATGAACCTTTATGCTCTAAACTATTATTGAAATAATAGGACACTTCTGTTTTTAATTTAAAATGATCAGAAAAGAAACTAGCGCCATTTCTCCAATTGTAATTACTACCGTAAAAACTTAAGTAATGCGAAAAAGCAATACCGAAACTGGTAGGTGTACTACTTGGTAAATGATGCCTTTCTCCGTAATCAGTTTGCATGGTAACAGGCCCCATTGAAATACCGAATTCATGACTTAATTCTAGCTGAGCATAAGAATTAGACAGTGGGATAAACAGCAACAATAAAAATATTTTATAAAGAAATTTCATGTATTCACCCTTTTTTTGCGCAATTTAACAAAAAATATGCAAAAGCGTTATTTAAAAGTATCAAATTAAACTGAAATAATACAAAATTATTGTACCTCTTTATAAAAAGAAACTAAGAAATTTTTGATGGATTCCAGAAAGCAGCTTCAAAGTTTATAATTTTATCGTTTTTAATCACAATTCCTTCACTTTCTAATAACTGCTGCATTAGGTTTATACCGCTAAAATGATGTTTCCCTGTTATGACACCTTGTCTATTAACGACTCTGTGCGCAGGAATAGTAGTATCACTACCACAGGCACTCATTGCCCATCCTACCATTCTTGCAGATTTTGCTGCTCCTAAATGCCTAGCTATTGCACCATATGAAGTAACTTTACCATAAGGTATTTTTCTAGCCACCTCATAAACTTTTTCAAAAAAATTATCATTCTTACTCATAGAGTTAAAAATTAACATTTAAAAAAAACTAAAAATCAAAGTTAACTATATTTTGTTCTAAATTTTATATAAGTTATCGCCTTATCTAGCTCTAAAAACTGTTTTTCATAGAATGTTTTAGTCAAAGTAGCTTCTTTAGGTGAATAAGGGTTTTTATAAATATTGTGATGAGCATATAGTATATCATGATTCCCTTCTTGAAGTAATCCCAAGGTATAACCATGTAAAAATTCGCTATCAGTTTTAAGGTGTACAACACCTTTTGTGATTAGAATTTTTTGATATTTTTTTAAAAAATCCGGATTCGTCAAACGATGTTTCATACGCTTGAACTTAATTTGTGGATCTGGGAATGTTATCCAAATTTCATTAATTTCATTTTCTTCAAAACATAAATCAATTAATTCAATCTGAGTTCTTAAAAAGGCTACATTACTAAGGTTATTTTCGAGAGCAGTTTTGGCACCTCGCCAAAATCTGGCTCCTTTAATATCTACACCAATATAATTAAAGTTAGGGTTTTGTCTAGCTAGCGCTAAGGTATATTCTCCTTTACCACAACCAAGTTCTAAAAGGATAGGATTATTATTTTTAAAAAAAGAACGCCATTGACCTTTTAAACGAAAACCATCAGAAATTTCATCACGAGAAGGTTGTATCACATTTGCAAACGTTTCATTTTCATTAAAACGCTTTAATTTATTTTTACTTCCCAAAATGAATAAATTGAAGAAATATTATTGTTCACCTGCTCTTTTTTGAGCTGTCATTTGACCAAGCCAATAAAATAGCGCCACAAAACCAATAACGATTAAAATAACATTTATAGTATTTGAAGTCCACCATCCATCCATTGACCTAAAAGAGTCATAAAGCTTAAAAGCTACATTTGTACAAAAATCGCCTATAGCTCTAAAAATATTGTTAGCAATCATATCTTAAGTATATTTACAGGACAAAAGTATAAAATATTTATAATGATTGCTAAATTTTTTAATAAAACAAAACCTATAAATACGCTAATAATATTAATTTTATTGGCTGTAATTTTTGTCATTGCTACTTTTTCCTTAGTAGACAATGGTCTTACGGTTCAGTTTTTTTTAAAAAGAATAGTTGTTTTGATAGGGTTGTTGATGACCCTTTTTGTAATTAATTTTATTATAAGAAAAAACGGACTTATTAAAGATAACTCTTATGTATTGTTACTATTAATATTGTGTATAGGAATGTTTCCTTTTTCAATTGTAAACAATACGCTTTTAATTGCGCATTTTTCATTATTGTTAGCATATCGAAGGATATATAGTTTAAGAACATTAAAAGATACAAAAGAAAAATTATTTGATAGTTCGTTTTGGATTGGCATAGCAACACTAATTTATCCTTGGAGTTTTATTTATATTGTATTGGTATATACTGGAACTTCAATAGTAAATAAAATAACTGTTAGAAATATATTTATTCCTCTAATAGGGTTTATAACGCCAATTTTTATTTATGGAGTTTATTTATTAGCAATAAATAATTTTAATATTTCAAATCTACAATTGAATTATAGTTTCTCTTTTTCAAATTATAATTCTTTCAAATTATTAATTCCCATTGCATTAATTTTAGGATATTTATTATGGGCAATTTTCTCGACAACAGTTAAAATTATTACTGTTAATAATGAATTTAGAACCTCATGGTTTTTACTATTGATTCATTTATTGATTAGTATAGTCATCATCATATTATCACCAAGTAAAAACGGATCCGAGTTTTTATTTATATTCTTCCCAACAGCAATTATTTTAGCTAACTATTTACAAATAATAAAAGAAAAATGGTTTAAAGAAATTTTTTTGTATTTGTTTCTGATAATAACAATTACGATTTACTTCTTATAATTTTGCTCCAAATGACAGGTCTCCAGCATCGCCTAATCCGGGAATAATATATCCTTTACTGCTTAGTTTTTCATCAATGGCGGCAATCCATAAATGTGTGTTTTCTGGGAAGTGAGTTTCTATATATTTCACCCCAATTTCCGAACCGATTACAGAAACGATATGTATCTGTTGAGGGGTGCCATGACTTTTTAATGCGTTAAATGTATTTTCTAACGTTTTTCCAGTAGCTAACATTGGATCTGTTAGTATCAATGTTTTGTTAGTTAATGTTGGCGAAGCTAGATACTTAACGATAACTTCAAAATCGTCACTATTGTCGGGGTGATGTCTATAGGCAGAAATAAATGCATTTTCAGCAGTATCAAAATAATTTAAAAGACCTTGATGTAAAGGAATTCCTGCACGTAAAACAGAACATAAAACTAAGTCATTCTCAGGAAGCATCATTTTTTTAGTTCCTAAAGGAGTCTGAATTGTTTTTTCTCTATAAAGTAGCGTTTTGCTAAGTTCGTAACATAAAACTTCACCTATACGTTCAATATTTCTTCTAAAACGCATGGCATCATTTTGTATGTTAACATCTCGTATTTCAGTAATAAATTGGTTTAAAACAGAATTTTCAGTTCCTAAATTGTGTAGTATCAAAATGGTATGATTTTACACAAAGATACTGCTTTAAGACAAATAGTAAACCTTGGTATTATTTAAAAATTTATGAATTTATTGTATCTTTACAATATTAAAACTATTTATTAATCAATTAAAACAATATTAAAATTATGGGACTATTTTCATTCATTAAAAATGCTGGAGCTAAGGTTTTTGGTATCGGTAAAACTACCGCAGAAGAAGCTGCTGAAGTTGCAGCTGAAAAAGCAGGTAAATTAGTAAATGCTGTTGATGCATTGGGTTTTGGAGTTACAGATTTAGACATTACAGTTGTAGATGATTTAGCAACTATTTACGGAGAAGCTGAAAATCAAGCTACACGCGAAAAAGTAGTATTAGTAGTTGGTAATACAGAAGGAATTGCTAGTGTTGATGATAGAATGACCACTGCTGTTCAAGAGCCTGAAGCTCAGTTTCACACAGTTGTAAGCGGAGACACATTAGGGAAGATTGCAAAGACATATTATGGAAACGCAATGAAATATCCGGAAATATTTGAAGCTAATAAACCAATGCTTTCGCATCCTGATAAAATTTATCCAGGACAAGTGTTACGTATTCCTATATTAGAATCATAAAAAGAATGACAGAAATATATAAAGCCTCCATATGGAGGCTTTTTTATTGAAATCTTTTTAAATTGTTTTTGGTAAAAGTCCATTCAGGGGTCGTAAGATTTGAAAGGTTTTTAGCACTATACCAAGGAGAAATAGAAGGGTTATTAAAATTCTTTAATATATGGATTTCTTGAGCTGGCATATAACTTTGAGCTAATAAAAATAGCGTTTCTCTTTCCTTATTAATTGCCATATCTACAACAATAACAGCATGACCCGGACTGCCTCCTTGAATAAAAATGTCACCTATTTGCATATCTTTTAGAGTTACTTTTTTCATTTCCTTTTCTAAAGATAATGTACCGGCATAACTAAATACCATCGTTAGGTACTTGTCAAAACTTTTTCTAGAATCTCCTTTTTTTGCCCCTTTATACCAAGTTACGGTATTACCTTTTACACGTATTCTTTCTCCTTGCCTCCATTTACTATATGCTGCATTAAATCCATTGGTGAAATTAAAATGAATGTTATGAAATAATTGTTCCTGATATAAATATTCGGCACGCAATCTCATAGTGGCGTCAGCACATTGTTGTAAATCACGATTACCAACGTTGATATTGAGTATAGCTTCATGTACATCTTGCCTATTTTTTAATTCTTGATTATATAAATGAACTCTTGAACCTTGAGGTTTTAGATTAAAATTTTGTAAATAGTATTGAAAGGAATTTTCTATTGGTCGAATTCTATTAAAACCCTCAAGAGTATTAAATCTAGTTTTGATGGTTTTTCCTGTGGGGTTTATGAGTGATTGCTGTTCAGTAGCAATTATAGATACTGCAGTAATTGTTTTATGATTGAGCTCTTTTTTACAAGAAATAAAACTAACAAATAAAATGATTAACCCCTTTTTCATATTAGTAGAACGTAAATTGATAAAGAATTATTGGCGTGCGTTTTATAGATTTTGAAAAGGTTTTTAAAACCTATTAAGTTTATATCAAGAAATAGTTATAATCTTTTGCACTACTTTTTCAGGAGAAATACTCCGCATAACGTCTTCATAACCATCACAAATATAGTTTCCATAAATAGAACACGGAATATTAGGGTACTTTTTTAAATCGGGCAATAACATATTCTCTTTAGGCTGATTAAAAGGAGCAAAACCAGCATAAGGATGCGTAATTCCCCACAATGTAATGGTTTTAACATTTTGCATGGCTGCTAAATGCGAATTTGCAGAATCCATACTTAACATACAATTTAAGTTTGCAATAAGGTCTAATTCATCAGAAAGACTGAGTTTCCCAGCAACGGAAATAGTATGTTTATTTTCTAAATTATTTAAAATATTGATTTCTTTTTCACCGCCTCCAAAGAGAAAGATTTTATATTGGTTAGTATTTGTTAGTTTAGAAATAACTTCTTCAATTAAATCTAATGGATACATTTTTGATTGATATTGGGCAAAAGGGGCAATACCTACCCATTTTAATTGATCTTGAGGTATTATTTTTAGAACTTTAGAGGACAAATCTGGTTTATGTGAGAATTTAGGATTCGTTAAATCTAAAGTAAACCCTAATTCTCTAAAAACATCAGCATAACGTTCGTGTGAACTTTTTAATTGCTTAAAAATTTTGTTTGCAGTACGGGTTAGTGCTTTTTTCTCTGTTCTTCCTTTATCAATTGAACTTTTTTTCACCCGAGATAGTGAAAAGAAAAAACGCAAAATTTTTGAACGCAACACATTGTGAATATCTGCAATAGCGTCAATATTAAGATGTTTTAATTCTTTTGATAATCGATATAAGCCTAAAAACCCCTTGTGTTTTTGGTTGACATCAGCAGCATAGAAATCTACATTTTTGATGTTTTCAAAAAAAGGTTTTAAAAAGATTCTAGATAGTACCGTAATTTTTACATTCGGATTTTGTTCTGTAAACGCTCGCAGAACAGGTACACTCATTGCCACGTCTCCCATAGCTGAAAGGCGGATTACCAAAATATGAGATATTGATTTAGACACGAAATTACATGGATATTATGCCGTAAAGTTACTCTTAAGACACGAATTCCACTAATTTACACGAATATTTGCCGTAAAGTCACTCTAAATAGACACGAATTTTATAGAATTACATAAAAAAATGTGAAAGTATTAAGAATTATTTAATTCCTCCTCCGAGCCTGCATTGAGCGAAGTCGAAGGAGAAAGGGGGTAGGCTTAACTATTCACTATTTTCTCCTGATGTTGTATCGATTCTTGATGTATGGCTTTAAATATTTTTTCAATAAATTCAGCGCTTAATCCATTTTCAGCTCCTTCATTTATCATGCCTTGAATGACTTCTTGCCATCTGCTACGTTGTAATATAGCAACGTTTCCTTGTTTTTTTACACGGCCAATGTTTTCAACAACATCCATTCTTTCAGCAAAAAGCTCTATGAGTTGTTTGTCTAAAAGGTTTATTTCATCACGAAGATTGGTTAGTTTTTTAATTGAATCTTTCTCTTCAACCCTATCTTTTCTAACTTTTAAATCTTTAGTTATTTGATCTAATCTTTCTGGAGTAATTTGTTGTTTAGCATCACTCCAAGCATTATCAGGGTCAAAATGTGTTTCAATCATTAACCCTTCAAATTTTAAGTCTAGTGCTGTTTGACAGACATCAAATATACCTTCGCGTTCTCCACAAATATGAGAAGGGTCACAAATAATGGGCAACGTAGGGTATTTGTTCTTTAATTCAATCGGAATTTGCCATTGCGGATTGTTTCTATATTTTGTTTTTTTATAAGAAGAAAAACCTCTATGAATGGCGCCCAGATTTTTAATCCCTGCCGTGTGAAAACGCTCAATCGCACCCATCCATAAGGCTAAATCAGGGTTTATGGGGTTTTTTACCAATACAATTTTATCAGTCCCTTGTATGGCATCAGCTATTTCTTGAACTGCAAACGGATTTACCGTAGTACGAGCACCAATCCAAAGAATATCAATACCAAATTCCAACGCTAATTTAGCATGCTGCGCTGTAGCAATTTCTACCGTAGTAAGCATACCTGTTTCTTCTTTAACTTTAGCAATCCATGGAAGTGCTTTCGCACCATTACCTTCAAAATTTCCGGGACGGGTTCTTGGTTTCCAGATGCCAGCTCTAAAAACTGTAGCATCTGTCTTTTTCAGTTGATGTGCTATTTTTAATACTTGTTCTTCGGTTTCTGCACTACATGGTCCAGCGATCACTAATGGGTGTGCAAGCTCCATGTTTTTCAACCAGATTGAGAAATTTGTTGATTCCATTGTTCTTTTATTTAAAAATTTGATAAAATACTAATAAGTACTTTTTTATTGGTTTATTATTTAATATTACTACTGATATACAGTAAGTTAAAAAGTAAATAGCTATTTAATTATACCGTTTAGTATGTTTTTAATTCTATTTGTATTCTGCATTGTAGCATAAATTTCGATTTCAGATTCATTTTCAAGGATTTTTTTAAAGGATTCTAAATTTTTTATATACTCATTTAATGATTTTAATATATTGGTTTTGTTTTGTAAAAAAATAGGTGTCCAAGTTTCAGGATTACTTTTTGCCAAACGTACAGTTGATTCAAATCCACTTCCTGCCATATCGAAAATTTGCTCTTCATCTTTTTCAATTTCCAATACTGTTTTTCCTAACATAAACGAACTGATATGTGACAAATGAGAAACATAAGCAATATGCTTATCATGCTGTTCGGCAGAATCCATAAAAACATTACGCATTTTAATACTTTCGAATAATGACACAACACGATTGACCATTTTTTTGCTACTCAAATGTTGTTCGCAAATAATAGTTACTTTATCGGTGAACAAATCATATATAGAAGCTTCTGGTCCTGAAAACTCAGTCCCTGAAATTGGATGAACAGCAACAAAATTCTCTCTCTTAGGGTGATTTTTTACAGCTTTACAAACGGCACTTTTAGTTGAGCCAACATCAAAAACCAAGGCACTATCATCAATTAAATCTAAAACTTGTAGCGTTAATCTTGGAATTATATTTACAGGAACAGCAATAATTACAATATCAACATTTTTAACAATATCAATGGTAGCTTTTTTATAAATGATACCAAGTTCAAGCGCTTTTTGTAAATGTTTTGGATTATTGTCAATACCATAAATTGTAGCCCATGTGGTTTTCTTTAATTCTAATGCTAAGGAGCCTCCGATTAATCCTAATCCAATTACTGCAATCTTTTTCATCTTTAGTTAGTTTTTTGAAATTCTCATTAATACTTCTTGTAATAAATCTTCTGACACACACAATGAAATTCTTATATATCCTTTACCATTACTCCCAAAAACAGTTCCTGGAGCTAAAAAAATATTATATTTATATAATAATTCATCAGTAACTTCTGTTGCTATTTTAGCCTTAGGTAGTTTTGCCCAAACAAACAACCCAGCAGTATTTTTATCATAAGTAGAATTCAAAGTATCGGCTATTTTCCATGCTATTTCTCTGCGCTTTTCATAAATAACATTTAAATTTTTAAACCAATTCACATCACTTTTTAGAGCGGCAATAGCACCTTGCTGAATTCCGTAAAACATACCAGAATCCATATTACTTTTTACTTTCAAAATTGTTTGAATATACTCTGATGCGCCTAGTACTATTCCAACGCGCCATCCGGCCATGTTAAAGGTTTTACTAAGAGAATTCAATTCTAGAGCAACCTCCTTGGCACCTTCAACTTCCAATATACTTTTTGGGTTATCATTTAGGATAAAACTGTAGGGGTTATCATTTACGATTAAAACCTGATGTCGTTTGGCAAATAGTATCAATTCTTTAAATAATTGCTCAGTCGGTTTGCTTCCTGTTGGCATATGAGGATAATTCACCCACATTATTTTCACTTTAGATAAATCGGTTTTAGCCAATGCTTCTAAATCTGGGAACCAATTATTCTCTTCAATTAAATCATAATAAACAGGTACCGCTTCCACCAAGTTAGTTACAGAAGTGTATGTTGGATATCCAGGATTAGGAATCAACACCTCATCACCCGCATTTAAAAATGCCATAGAAATGTGCATGATACCCTCTTTAGAACCCATTAGTGGGAGCATTTCATTTTCAGAATTTACGCGAACATTATAATGTTTGAGATAAAAATCAGCAATTGCATTTCTTAGTTCAGGTAGGCCTTGATAGCTTTGATATCCATGAATATGGTTTTGTTCTATAGTATTTTGCATAGCTCTACTAACAGCTATTGGTGGATCTAAATCCGGACTGCCAATACCAATATTTATGACAGGTTTACCTTCAGCTTTAAGCTGGCGAACTTCTCGTAATTTTGTGGAGAAGTAATATTCTTTTACGTGTTGTAATCTGTTAGCTTTAGCGATCATATTTTCGTTTACTTTGTTGGTATTCTCCTAGTATTTTTAGACTATTCACTTTTTTTCTCACCATAGTAATTGCTTTTTCAAATTGCTCATAATCATTAAAAATTACATCGACAAAAAAAGCATAGTTCCAAGGCTCATCTATTATAGGTAATGACTGAATTTTGGATAAGTTCATATTAAATTCAGAAAACACATTTAAAACGTCTCCTAAACTACCTGTTTCATGATTGGTAATAAATTTAAGCGAAGCTTTATTAATTATTGACGTATTTTTAATATTTCCATTTCGTTTTTTCAATATAAAAAACCGGGTATAGTTTTGTTTACGAGTTTGAATTTCATTTTCTATAATATCTAAGCTATAAATTTCGGCGGCCTTTCTACTGGCAATAGCAGCAATACCTTTCAATTGTCTGTCATGAATTAGTTTAGCAGATGCTGCAGTATCTGCCTCTTCGACCAATTTAATATGTGGATATTTTCTAAAAAAGGCTCTACATTGTAATAATGCCATTGGATGCGACCACACTTCTTTAATATCGTTTAATGATTGTTCTTGCAGTCCCATTAAATGATGGTGAATTGGAAAATGCACTTCTCCATGAATAGTTAAATCAAATTCATCAATTAAAGCATAGTTTGGTAAAATTGATCCTGCCAATGAGTTTTCAATTGCCATTATCGCCCCATCAACATTGCTGTTATTAACGAGTTCAGGCATTTCAACAAAAGTCAAACATTCATTCAAGATAATATCGTCACCAAAATATTGGTTAGCAACAATATGGTGAAATGATCCTTGAATACCTTGTATGGCTATTTTCTTTTTTTTATTCATTAAAATGATACATAAAAAAAAGTCCCGATTTCTCGAGACTTTATGTGATTATATTTTTTATTTATCTAAATAACACCTACAAAGTCTCGCTTCATTCTATAAAAATAAAAGAAGTAAAAATAAGCTTTCCAAGT
>Ga0256847_1001398_pt1 | contig 12450 bp, 9 predicted proteins | sample TeddybearmetaG_FD_189099 | JGI IMG/M metagenome (GOLD analysis project Ga0256847, IMG submission 189099) | Hydrothermal vent microbial communities from East Pacific Rise, Pacific Ocean - Teddybear | ecosystem: Environmental > Aquatic > Marine > Hydrothermal vents | place: Pacific Ocean: East... | reverse complement strand
ACATCAGCAACATTATCAAAATGCTATATTCTCGTGAGGTACTGGATATGACCTATACGGTCGAAGATTTTCAAAGAGACTTGCCGAAAGAACTGCTCACCATGCTGACAGATGAACAACGCTCAGAGTTGATTGATAATTTATCGGTTGATGAAATGCTCAAGCGATTCCCGCCGGATGAGATGCTCAAACACTTATCGCCTGAGGAAAGAATCAGAGACTTGTCGCCTGAAGAAAGAATCAGAGATTTGTCGCCTGAAGAAAGAATTAGAGATTTGTCGCCTGATGAAATGCTCAAACATTTGTCGCCTAAAGAAAGACAAAAAATGCTTGATCTTCTGTCAGACAAATGACATCAGCATTCTTGTGAACGCTATCACATCATGCCAACTGAACAGCACCTATAATAACGGTTAAATCGATCCAAACAGAGGGCTCATGATGGCGCTTTCAATCAATAGCAGCAACAACGCATTTTCATTTGGCATTAATAAAGCCCAACAAGAAAATCAAACGGCCTTGCAGCGTTTATCCAGCGGCAAAAAAGTTAACAGCGCCAAAGATAACGCGGCGGCCCTGTTTATTATTCAACAACAAACTGCGGATATCCGTGGCATTGACCAAGCCGTGCGCAACGCCTCTGATGGCATTTCCCTGGCCCAGACAGCACAAGGCGCATTGGGCCAGATCACCAGTAATGTTCAACGCATTCGTGAACTGACGCTGCAAGCCTCTAGCGACACCATTCAAGACACCACCGGCATTCAATTCGAAATCGATCAACTCACCCAAGAAAATAGCCGCATCTCACAAACAACCTCTTTTAATGGCCGTCAACTGTTTGATGGTAGCAGCATTAATTTTCAGTTGGGTGAAAATGCCGGCAGTGAAAACCAAGTCGGGGCGACACTGGGTTCTCTTGATGGTTTGAATTCGATTGATGCGACAGACCTGAATGCGCGCGGCACCATTGATGTCAGCTCGCCCGCCTCAGCCAGAGCGTCTTTAGCCCAGTTAGACAGTGATATTGATACACTATCACGGCAATCGGGTACGTTTGGTGCGTTGCAAAATCGCTTTGTTGCCGTCACAGATAACCTGCAAAACCGCTCTGAAAACTTGCTGGCAGCCAGAAGCCGAATCGAAGATGCCGATTTTGCTGAAGAATCAGCACGACGTGCTCGCGCCCAAGTGTTAACGCAAGCGGGGATTAGCGTTGCCGCTCAAGCCAATGTATCTAGGCAGGCCACCTTATCATTATTGAGTTAAATCGTTAAGCCATCTTCAAGTTGTTGTAATGCCACCAGGGCTGCATCAAAATCATACGCACCAATCGCATTGGAGATAGGCTCAACCGCCGCTTGCAATGCACTGCCTTCGGTCAAATCTTCTAACGCCATGACCAATTCAGTCGCTTCACTGTCATCATCCACTAACAATCCGCGCAAATCCTCTAGCATACGGTGCAATTTATCCTGATCGACTGAGCCCAATATTGCCGCGTGGTGACGCACAGGCGCGACCCATTGCTCAAGCCCCGCCACAACCACACACAAGGCTTCCGTCAAAGCCACTAAATGCGACTCTATCGCTGCATCGTCCTGTTTTTGTTGATACACCCGCTCTAACGCTTGCGCGCATGACTGCACATCAACTAACCCCAAATTCCCCGCCAGCCCTTTTAAGGTATGCAGTTCACGCAAACACTGCACGCTTTCGGAGGCTGCCTGTTGCTCACGAAAACGGCGTTCAAAATCCCCTTGCTCTTGTTTAAAGCGTTGGAGTAAGCGTTGATATAGCGCGACATTGCCCAAAGTCGTTTGCAAACCTAAGGTCACATTCACACCGGGCAACGCGGGCATCAGCGCCACCGGTTCGTCGCTTGGGGGCGGGGCGGTCTCTGCGACAACCGCGCACCGAGGCTCCACCCATTGCGCCAAGGTGCGATACATATCTTGTACATAAATCGGTTTGCCAATGTGGGCATTCATGCCCGCCTCTAGGGCTTTGTCAATGTCACTTTGCATCACATTTGCCGTCATCGCAATAATCGGCAACGTTGCAAATTGCGCGTCTTCACGAATGGCTCGCGTGGCTGAATAACCATCTAAAATAGGCATTTGAATGTCCATTAATACTGCATCAAATGGCTCCGCATACAAACACGCCAATGCCTCTTCCCCATTGTTCGCCACCACGGCCGTAATCCCACAATTGAGCAGCAATTCTAGCGATAACTCTTGGTTAATCAGGTTATCTTCAACCAATAACACATGCGCACCATGCAACTGCTGCATCGCGTGAGCCATATCGAAGCCACCCTCCTGAATCAAAGTAGACGTGTGTGCGTGTGCTACCGGGTTTTCCTGAATGCCCAAACGCACGGTAAAATGAAAGCAACTGCCTTCTCCCGCCGTGCTCTCGACCCAAATATCCCCCCCCATCGCTTGCACAAGCCGTTTACAAATGGTTAACCCTAGCCCCGTGCCCCCATATTTTCGCGTGATCGAGCCATCGGCTTGGCTGAATACCTGAAACAATTGCTCTTGCTGTGCTTGCGTCATGCCAATCCCCGTATCCTGCACGGTAAAATGGAATAACCCCGTTGCGCCTGAACGTTCCTGTAACGTGGCCGCAATAACGATTTGGCCATGCGGGGTGAATTTGACTGCATTATTGCCCAGATTGGTGATAATTTGATTCACGCGCAAAGGGTCACCGCGTAAATCTAATGGCATTTCTGGGTCTATCTCAAACAACAAGACCAAGCCTTTCTGTTCGACCTGAATCGACGCAAGATCAGAAAAATGATCAAAAATATCCTGCAAATGGAAATCGATTTCTTCCATGACCACTTTATTCGCCTCGATTTTTGAAAAATCGAGAATGTCATTGATAATCCCTAACAAGGACTCTGCTGAACGATGCACTTTTTCAATGTAGTTTTTTTGTTTTGGATTAAGGTCAGTCTGTAATGCCAAGTTTGACATACCAATAATCGCATTCATTGGCGTACGAATTTCATGGCTCATATTGGCCAAAAATTCACTTTTTACAACATTTGATTTATCAGCTTCACGTTTTGATTTTTTAAGCGCTTCTGCATATTCTAATTTTTCAGTCACATCATACGCCGTGGTAAAATACACCGCTTTACCACTGTACGGAATTTTGGTGGTATAAATTTCTAAATCACGGATCTCACCAGAGATTAACTTATGTTGCGCGGGGATATAATTACTGCCCAATTCATCAATATAATGTTGCCTCACCGCCAATAATGCCTCAAGCGAAATGACATTTAAGTCCGCCAAATTTTTGTTTAAAAACTCGCTGTGGCTGTAACCATAAAACGCTTGCGCGGCAATATTGGCATCAATGATCATCATTGAGTCTGGGTCAACCAGGTACATAATCGCGCTGTGCCACTCAAACATATTGCTCAGCATTTCTTCGGTTTCTTTGCCGCGCTCCGCTTCCACCCTTAAGGTTTTATTGTCATATCGAATTTTCTGATTAAGTATAGACAGCCGGTGGTTCCAATACACCGCCCCCAATGCGACCACCAAAATACCCATGAGCACTTTCCACAAAATATCTAAGTCAGCGCCTCTGTCATACCGCACTTTGATCCATTTGCTCAAAATTTCATCAATGTCACTTTTTTCCAAAGCGGCCACCGCTTTGTTCAGAACTGCGAATAACTGAGGGTCATCATTCCGCACACCAAGGGACATTCTGAATAACATATTGACGCTACCCGAGACTTTGATATCGATCATCGCTTGTTTTTGAATGTGATAACCAATGGCTGCAACGGAATCCACAAACCCATAGAGCGTGCCTTTACGCACCAGGACCAAACCCGCTTCGGAGTTATCCACCTCCACCAAATTGGCCTCTGGATAATCGGCTTTCAGTTGGCTGTATAACGCGAACCCTTTCACCACCCCCAATGGGCGATGAATGACTTGACTGATATCATCAATGTAATACACATTATTTCGGGTTGCGATCACCGTAGGCATATGAAACATGGGCACAGTAAAACGCAAATACGCCTGACGTTCTGGGGTGGATGCGGCCAATGACACAATGTCACAACGGCGCGTTTTCGCATAATTCAACGATTCCGTCCAACTCTTGGTTTTAACGAGTGTAAATTCCAGCCCCAAACTCTGCGTAATGATACGGTTGATGTCCGCACTGATGCCTTCATGCACGCCCTCTTCATTAATGCGTTCATACGGCATCCAACTGGGGTCAACACACATGTTCAAACTTTTTTTGGCTTGTATATAGGCTTGTTCTTGCAAGGTTAGATTCAGATGATGCATGCTGGCTTGAACGGAAACGGCCGTTTCGAACATCAAGATAAAAACCAACACACCGGTATATTTTCGCATCCTAGTGATTCAATTTTTCCCCATTCAAACACAGGGGTAATGTCACGATTAAATCCGTTCCGTCGTTGATATCCGTCTCAAACCGAATATCCCCCTGCTGTATTCGCGTGAGTAATTTCGCAGAGTAAGTACCAAGCCCAGTGCCCCCGCGTTTACCGGCGGTACGGTATTTATCAAAAAAATGGGCGCGAATATCCGGCGGCACCACCCCAGAGTTGTGAATGATAATACACGCATCCGTGTCTTTTTCGGTAATGGACACGAGCACGGGTTCCGATTCGTGTGACGCTTCAACTGCATTTTTAAATAAATTAGAAAACAGGGAATAACACAATAATTCTTCTCCAGCAATATAATAACGCTGGCCGGCCACCACCGGTTGTTGCTCAATGCACCACTGAACCTCTAATTTTTTCAGTTTGAACAGATTATTTTGCTCAGACAACACGCCTTTGATGACTTTCACCAAATCCACCGGCGCGGGCCTTAAGGTATATTGATGTTGCTCCATTTTGACCATATCCAATGAGCGATTGATCATGTCCAACATGTTGTAACCGGATTGCTTAATCTGCGCCACCAAGCGTCGATCTTCCGCACTTAATTGGAGGGATTCTTCCAACAGAATTTCTGGATTATTAATGATTAAATTTAAGGGTGATTTCAGATCATGCATTAAAATGCGATCAATATCATCGCGCAGTTGCGCCACCTGATTCAGCTCCGCATTTTTTTCTTTCAAATCCTGCAAAACTTGGCACAGTTTGATGTGCGTTTTAACCCGAGCCAGTACGATCACGGGCTGAATCGGTTTGGTGATATAATCCACCGCACCACAATCTAGCCCTTTTTGTTCGTCCTCTGTGTCGCTTTTTGCGGTCACAAAAATAATCGGAATATGCGCAGTGCGGGCGTCAGCTTTGAGCTCACGACACACATCATACCCATCCATCTCTGGCATCATTACATCTAATAGAATCAACTCAGGTTGGGGGTTTTTGCGGGCAATTTGCAACGCCCGTTCACCACTCAACGCAGATTTGACTTTATACTGTCCCCGCAGGATATACCCCATGATGTCCAGATTGTCTGGTGCATCATCCACCACCAAAACAATGGTTTTCTCATCAACAGCTGACATGGCTTAACGGCTCACACAAAAAAAGACTTAAACTTCATTCATTATAGTCGTTATCCGCCAACTCGATGCATCGCTTCCAAGCCAGATTGCAGCACCACATTATTCACCAAATACGCGGTAAACACGGCCGAGGCTTTACTCTTGACAACATTTTGGAACGGGTTTTTGGCGGAGTTCCCCGTAAACACATCAATATGCCCCTGTTTGATTGCGCTACCGGTATCGGCGGCTAAAAAATAACCATCATGCGCCACCACTTGTCCACTGGGTAACGTAATTTTGACACCTCTGGCCTCAGGAATGTACACAACCGAACCATAAGGGATATGACGGCGATCCACCGCAATAGAACGATACGGCACCAACACACGGCCTTGCACCCCATCACCAAACGGCCCAATGGCTGGCCCAAAACGCGCCCGGCCAATTTTCTTCACCAGATGATCGGACAAACTAGAAAAATATCCAGAGCAATCAACTTGCGCACTGGCATGACGCCCCGCAAAGTTAAATACGCGTGCCGGTTCCGAATCACTTTCAACCCGAATGGTGCCTTGTAAAGCCGCATAACACCAATCTCGTCGGCTCAAAGAGGCACCTAAATGCTCTCCCCTCGGGGTTAACAAAGAGTACCCATTTTCGACGGATTTTGTCCCATGCACATGATAATACGTCGCCCACAAGCGTAAGGATTTTTTCATTTCCCCATGGCCTGGCTCGGCTAACGCAAACTGCGATAAGGGTGTCAATAAACGGTGTTTAACATAATCAATGGTTGCCTCAGAAGAATGGTTCGCCACCATTAATCCAAACGCAACCAACCCGGCAAGCCGAGCTTGTTTCGCGATGTTTTTCACAGCGCCTCCATTGTACATTTTTAGTTATAGTTATCATACAGATAGAGATACTTCTTGATGTTCATTATAGACAATAACAAAACGGCATCAAGTTTATGACAGAAAAATGACATAATCCTTGGTAAACTTAGGGTCAATAAATTAACACACCACCATCAGGAATCTATCGTGACATACCCAAAAATCGCACTGTTAACCTGCTTATGCTTACACATGAACCTCTCCCAGGCAGACACCCCACCTGAAATCGAACCGCTTAAATTAACTGGGGATATTGAGGCACAAGTGGCCGCGCTGGATAAAATGGGGCGCATTCAATTTGGCAAACACCTGGCTTCCAGCATTTGCAAACAATGCCACCACCAAGCCTTTATCGGAAAATCCATGTTTGAAAATGACCAATATCTACGGGAAAGCCTACTGGCACGTAAGAAAAATTTTATGGCCATTAAAATCCGCAGTAAAATGCGCCACCAACAAATGCCACCAGATGAGTTACCAAAATTAGAAAAATACCAATGGAAACCCATTTATGAATATGTACGATACATTGAGAAAAACGCACGACAATAATACCCCGTATTTCATTGAATCAGTATTTAATGGCTAGTTAATACCGTAAAAGCCAATGGTTACTGGCTATTTTTTGGATGAAAAGCATACCCATTCAAAAAAAAATCAGTTACCATGGCCGCGATAATAAAAATAACACGTTAGGGATAACGGGTTAGCTTAGGCTAACCACCAAGGACAGGGCATCTTTGCTTTCGCAAGACCATACACACTTGACGTTATATCCTAATATCTACGGGAGCCATCCATGCAACGTATCCGAAACTGCTGCACGACACTGATTTTTTTCCTTTTGGTGGCGATGCCAATCACCTTTGCCCACAATGAAAAAACCAAAGTAGAATTACCTCAAAAACTCAAACAATACGTCATTGAAAGCATGCGACAAAAACTCGCCGCATTTGATGAAATTATGGACAGCCTGGCACAAGACAATTTACATCACGCCTCACAAGTCGCCGAACAATACCTCGGCCCAAGCACACAAACAGGCACACACACCGTTTTTCAGTCCTATATGCCCGCTGGCATGCGCCACTTGGATGACACCTTAGCCGCAGCGGCCACCCATTTTTCTGAGGTGGCCCAAACCGGAGATACGATTGGTGCTTTATCTGCTTTCAAACACGTTTCTTCTTCTTGCATTTTATGCCACTCTGCTTACCGTTTTTAATCAACCCTCCCCAGCGCATTCAGTACCATCCTTAAAAAAAGCCCTTTTATCCTCTAGATACACCATCATATCGCGCGAACATTGCCATCCTGCACCGAATACCGCATGCTGAGCTTATCAGTTATATGCCATGATGATTACCTTAACAACCTAAGGTCCCTGGGATGCATTTATGCATCCCTTTTTTTTGTTTGTTGATGCCACAGAAATTGATACGATAGGCCACTGACTCACATCAAGGCATGCCTCATGGCCCGAAAACTCATCGACATCTCTATTTACCTAGAAAACGACGTGGCCTCCGATCCAGAAGGTTATCGTCCTAAAATCACCTACTACAAACACAAAGAGACGTTCAAGCAGATACAGCCATTTTTCCCCGGTTTACAACAAGAAGATTTACCCGATGGCGAAACCTGGGCCGTCGAAAAAGTCGAATTGATTACACATAACGGCACCCATTTAGATGCGCCTTATCACTTCCATTCGACCATGAATAAAGGCGAAAAGGCCATCACCATTGATCAAGTGCCATTAGAATGGTGCTTTCAGAATGCGATAAAACTGGATTTCCGGCATTTTGAGGATGGGTATGTGGTCACTGCCGAAGATGTTGAAGCTGAGTTGGCCCGCATGCATTACACCCTACAAGCATTAGATATCGTGCTCGTGAATACACGCGCTGGCAGCCGTTATGGACACGAAGATTACCTCGCTTCTGGCTGCGGCATGGGTTACGCCGCCACCTTATATTTATTAGAACGGGGCGTGCGTTTAACCGGCACGGATGCTTGGAGTTGGGATGCACCATTTATCCATACGGCTAAAAAATACCAAGAGACACACGATGCCAGTTTAATTTGGGAGGGCCATAAAGCCGGTAAAGAGATTGGTTATTGCCACTTGGAAAAATTACACAACCTTGAGGCTCTACCGAACAGTGGCTTTATGGTATCGTGTTTCCCTGTCAAAATTCGGGCTGCATCGGCGGGTTGGACACGCGCTGTCGCGATTATGGATTAACACGGTGCACTGGGCACGATTCACATAGCTGGGGATTTCATGAAACACACACTCTTTATACTGTTAAGCCTCCTCTTGGCCGGTTGTGGCCTGAGTGGCATCACACAGCCGACTTTATTTTACACCCTCACCGCAGCTGACCCAGTGCCCCAAAACAACACACCGAAGACCAATATATCCATCGGGTTAGGCCCGATTAGCTTGCCTTTATTGTTAGACCGGCCACAAATGGTGCTGCGTAAATCCAACACAGAAATTGATGTCGATGAGTTTCATCGCTGGGGTGAAGAGTTAAAAAGTAACTTATCGCATGTTATGGTGCGCAACCTGATGCACGACCTTCAGACAAACCGTGTCGCACATTACCCATGGCCTGAGTATCGTCGCTTAGATTACCAAGTGATCATTGAAATTTATCAATTTGAGGCGCAGCGAGGGGAACAGGTTGTGTTAGAAGGCGTTTGGTCTTTGGTTGATCGCAATACACGCCAAGAATTGGCTGTAGAACACTTTAGCTTTCACGTCATCATGCCGTCGAGCGCGTATACTGCGGTGGCCGAAGGACACAGCCAAGCACTCCGGCGCTTGAGCCAATTAATTGCCGCACGCATCCAGCCACTGAAGCCCACATCGGATTAAACCTGTGTATTTTTTAACGCGCAATAACAATGCGCACGCGATTGCCACAGTCTAAATATTCAATCTCGCGGCAACTCAACATATTCGCCATGGCAATGCCTCTGCCATGGTTATCCGCTGCACGTTCGGTTGATAGGCTTAAAAAATTTTGCCACTCAAAACCCGCCCCCTGATCCGCAATCATGAGCTCAACGTGATCCTCATGGCGCACAAAATCAATGGTTACAAATTTATCTTGATACACTGCCAAACCCAAGCGTTTTTCCACTTCTGCCAACCAAGTACCCGATTTATTGAGATCCGTTTTTTCCGCATAACCAATGCCCAAATTACCATGCTCAATGGCATTCGTGAGTAACTCTGAAATACCCATTAAAGCACTTTCTGGGGTGCCACATGCGCCCGCCAATTGCACCGCCAATGCCCTAGACTCCGTTAACGTGCGTATCCGAAAACGCCCTGACTCCAACAATTGCATCGACGATTTTTGTTGCACGAATTCATCTAATAGCGCTCGATACTGCATACGATCACGGGTTGCCGTGGAGACCACCGAGTGAAACATATCATCATCAAACGGTTTGGTGAGATAATAGTGTGCGCCCGCCATCATCCCTTCTAAAATTTGTGCTTCCGTGGCGCAGGCCGTTTGTAAAATCACTGGGATTTTTTGTAACGCCGCATCTTGCTTCATTTTTGCCAGCACATCCATGCCACTCATGCCCGGCATCATACGATCCAATAACACGATATCAAAGCGCGCAGGATCCGCTTCCATCATCGCCATTGCCGCGTAACCATTGTCCGCAGTTTCAATCGTGTAGGCTTGTTCAAAATCTTTAAAATGTTCGATGATGACCATCAAATTGATCGGTTCATCATCCACAACAAGAACACAAGGCTGCGTGATCGTCATCACTAATACTCTTTTTTATAGAACGGAATGATGAGACCAGTATAGTGTATGAAAAATTATCTGCTATAAGAATAGGATAGGCATTATTTTTCTGAGTTAGTTAGCATATGGGTGATGGCGTTCATTTATCTTATGGTGTACTGATCGTACTCGTTGAATCTCTCCTCGTACTGATCGGTTTAGTCATCTTTTTGTTTCGTTCTAAGCAAAAAGCCGCCAATGCGTTAACAAAACCGCCTAAACAAACTGCCGAGCAACCGACTAAAGCGCAACAACAGCCCCCAGCAGACGCAGGCGCAGAATTTTTAAAAACCGCAATGGCAGAAACCCGGCAACAATACCGGGATCAAGGCTTAAAAAAATTCAAACTGGATCCCAGCGCAGAGATACAAATACAAACCACTGCACTGCGTTATGTCTTCCTTCGCAGCGAAATCAAGCTACAAGCGGTTTCTGGCAAAAAACCTGAACAACGATGGTCATTCCTTAATAAACAATTAAAAATTATTGTTAAAAAATATTTGAAGTTTGCGCAAGCAGAAGAGTCCAGTGATGCCCAACATAACCTTGAAATTTTAGAAGCCCGACTGAAAAATTTAGAGCGGTATAAACAGCTATTTTTTGATTTACAGAGTCAAGCAATCAGTGCTAAAGCGGAAGGTGACAGCATTCACGAGCAAATTTTAGCCCTGATGGAACATATGCCACCAGAGGAAAAAGAAAAAATACTGGCGTTACTGAATGATTATAAAGGGTCTATCAATGGTGTAATTTCATCCATCCATAGCAACTCGCCCAGTGATGGTAAAGTCGTCACCACCGAGTTCACACACCACGTTAAGATTACAGAGCAATTTGGCAAGCTGAAAACCATTGCTATCGAACAGAAAAATACAATTTTAAGTTTACAGGACAAAATAAACGCATTAAATCAGCAAATAAAAAATATTAATTCCGGTGAAAATAATGAGCTGGAATACCTCTCAAACAAACTCGATGAACTCACACACAGCCTTGAAGCCCTTGAAAGAAGCTTGAAAGAATCGGATATGTGCATTCAAGTGTTGGAGACCGAAAATGAAACCTTACACGATGATACCCAAAAATTAAGCACCGAAAAAACGCAGCTAGAAGATCAAGTCAAACAGTTAACCGACAAATTGAGCCTACAAGCTGAACGCATTGAGGCATTAGAAAACCAAGAACCCGAGCCAGAAGGCCTGGCCTCTTTAGATTTAGATGAGGTCAAAGTTGAAGAGTTGCAAGATACGCTGAAGCAAAGAGACAGCGAAATCACGCAATTAAAGCATCAAGTGAGTACACTCGAAGAGCAACTTGGCATTGACAACAGTCACGTTGATGACGATGAAGATTTTGAAGCGGAAGAGGATGAGGAGGAAGATGATGACACGTTAGATAACGTAGAAGAACCTGAAACAGTCGATGATAATGACGCCCCTTTAACCGACGACGAAACACCCGATTTAGCGCCTGAAAACGACACCGATGACCTCGGTGAAACCGAAACAATCGATGATAACGACAACCCTTTAACCGACGACGAAGCACCCGGCCTACCCCCTGAAAAAGACACTGATGATCTCGGTGAAACCGAAACAGTTGATGATAACGACGACCCTTTAACCGACGACGAAGCACCCGATTTAACCCCTGAAAACGACACCGATGACCTGAATCAAACCAAAACAGTTGATGAGGATGACGACCCTTTAACCGACGACGAAACACCCGACCTAAACCCTGAAGACGACACCGACGACCTCGATGAAACCGAAACAGTCGATGAGGATGACGACCCTTTAACCGACGACGAAACGCCCGACTTAACCCCTGAAGACGACATCGATGACCTGAATGAAACCGAAACAGTCGATGAGGATGACGACCCTTTAACCGACGACGAAACGCCCGATTTAACCCCTGAAGACGACATCGATGGCCTGGATGATGCCGAGGCAAGCGATGAGAATGACTTAACGCTAACCGACGACGAAGCACCTGACCTCACCCCTGAAGATGACACCGATGACCTAGATGACGCCGAGGCAAGCGATGAAAATGAAGAAGTCCCTGACTTAACGCTAACCGACGACGAAACACCCGACTTAACCCCTGAAGATGACACCGATGATCTAGATGACGCCGAGGCAATTGATGAAGATGAAGACGTCCCTGACTTAACGCTAACCGACGACGAAACA
>Ga0256847_1001397_pt1 | contig 12458 bp, 6 predicted proteins | sample TeddybearmetaG_FD_189099 | JGI IMG/M metagenome (GOLD analysis project Ga0256847, IMG submission 189099) | Hydrothermal vent microbial communities from East Pacific Rise, Pacific Ocean - Teddybear | ecosystem: Environmental > Aquatic > Marine > Hydrothermal vents | place: Pacific Ocean: East... | reverse complement strand
AAGCAGGTGGTGCTCACCGGTTCTATTGGATTGTTGTAACATGACCTGGCCATGTGCTATACCCAACCGAACAGAGGGTTTGCTCGTCCCTTGACGTAAAGAGATCCAGAACTGTCCTTTGGGTAGACCCTGTAATTGAACTTCAACGTCAGCATCTTGCCATTTTTCAGTTCCGCTAAGCATTACCAACGCACCATTTTCTCCACTATTGTTGAAAATCTGGAGGTTTCCTTGCTTAATCGAAATTTCACCGCTATCTGCAATCCATGCAGCTAATGAGTCTTCAGAATCAAAGTTATCAACAAAAGATTTTCTGCGTGGTGCATGGTTCTTAAGTTGAGAAAGAAGGTCTGTCTGGTTCCAGTTTCTTGAAACTCTAATACGACTATAGCTCGACGCTGGATCAGTCCGATAATTAGCACCAAACGGAGCTACCACAAAACCTGTATGCAATGAAGCGGCTTTTAAAACCTGGTTCCAAGCAGCAGCCCGAGCACCATTTTTAGAATACCAGTGACGAGAGCAGTCTGCACTGACTATAGGTATTTGGAGGCGATCTTCAAGCAATTCACGCTGCAGACTCATTTTTTCTGCCAGTTTTATAGGCGAAATAAGGGGTTCCTCATTGCTGTTTAGGCAACCTGATATTCCTACTTCCCAGCGACCACTTTTTGCCATTAGCTCAAGCTTATGCCATGATACCAAATGCATATTTGCCTGGTTGAGTTGATTGACATCAACGAATACCAGTGCGGTCATTCCTAGCTCTTGCAATAGGCTATCTGCAATTTCAAGTGTTTCTTTGTTTGCTTCCTCGAAAGTCAGTAATACCGGTTTGATAGCTAGCGGTTTAGTATCTGTCTGTTGCCATTGATGAATTTGTTCGATGCGAACTGAGGAGTAGCCAGCCTGCTTTAAAGCTGTTAAATCTGCCTTAAACGAAGATGCCGGTATTGCCATTTCTTTAGTGGCGCTTACCTTTCCGAAAACCAGGGCGATGAAAGCTTCTTTTTCCATGCCGCTTTCCATAGTCGACAAATTATCGGATGATGACCCTATATTGCCTAAGAATTTTGGTAGTTCATGAACGGTTAACACGATACCAATTAAGATGACCCACCACAGTATATTTTGCCAATGACGAACATGTATTGGTTGTAATATTTGTTCTGAATCTTTATTAGTATGTTGCATATTAGTCACCGGGTTCCCCATCTATTATCTCGCTGGGTAGCGATAGCATATGGCATCTGCCAGACCAGAAAAATCAAGTAATAAAGTGTAAAGTAAAGTCCATAGATCCAGTATCGATCAGTTTTCCAAAATAGATAGTAAGCTGAAAACATCAGTCCTATTATCACTGACCCAATTAGGTAGAGAGCCGGTGATACAAAGTCTCCATAATTGATGGGTAACCATAAACAAATCCGTAGTATCAAGATCGGAGCTATGATCGGAAACAACAATTGTGCATAAAAGGCAATAGAGGCCAAAGGATGTTTTTTCCACATAAAGGTTCCAGCAATTAAAGATTCCCGAAACCATGATTTTTTCCAACGTAACTGTTGGGTAAGGAATTGTTTGTGTTTTTCTGGAACGATTGTGGTGGCAATGGCATCTGCTGCATAAATGACGCGATATTTTCGCAGCAGAAAGTTAGTCAGGCTCCGGTCATCACCAAAGGTGGCTTGTACACCTAAAAAATGCTGGTTCAGCCACTTATCCAGTACCGCCATGACACAACTGCGGCGATAAGCTGAAAAGCAACCGGGGCAACAGGTGACAGTGCCAAAGATACTTTCAGCCGCTTTGATCACACGAAATGCCACGTAATAACGTGCTTGTTGCATTTTGGTTAGGCCATTGATTGATACATTGGCGACCTCCGTATGTCCGGCAATTGCAGCAACTCTTGGATCGGAGAACCCCTGAACGATTTTGCGAACACCATCTTTTTTTACAAAACTGTCTGAGTCAACATAGACAAGAATCTCGCCTTTGGCAACATGAGCTCCGGCAGCCATAGCTTCACGCTTACCTTTGTTATGTTCAAATACATCCAGTGTTAAATTGGGCCAGCGTTGCTGGGCTCTTCGGGTTTCCTTTACCGTACCGTCAGTCGAACCATCGTCCACAACAATAACTTCAAACAGATGCTTTGGATAGTCGATCTCATAGCAGCATTCAACAGTCCGGTAAATAGCTTCTTCCTCGTTAAATGCGGTAATGATAATGCTCACCGAAGGCGTGATACTGGCATCTTTGGGTGTGAAGTAAAACAGCGACAAGACGAAGCGCGAGAAGATAAAACACGCTATTGCAAGAGAATACAAATTTGCCAGTGGGCTATACCAGTAGTAAGTGATATTAGTCAGTCTAAGACCAAAAATTGTTGCCATGGCGAAAACGATAATAGCTATAGCACTTAGTAAAATCAGCAGACGCTTCATAACCTGATTTATGGAATGCACGTTTGGTTTATCCGTAGAGGGCGTGCTTTCTACAATGGAAATAGATCTTGCTGTGGCTGACATCTAATCCTCCTAAATATTTAAAGTAAGGTTATTGCTTTTTAAGTTGATGACGATCATATTCAGGTGTAATAAACGAAAGCAGTCAAAGTCCTTGATTTGTGTAACCAGTTTGCAACCAGGTCCTGTATGTGCGTTTTTCAAAAATATAAAGACTGCTGGGGTTGAATATCCAGCTCAAATTGCCCCACTTTTTCTGCATACGCTGAATCTGACTCAATTGATCTACCAAAGAACCCGTTCCTGTTTTACGCCGAATATGTACTTGCTTTATAAAACACCTGACAGCACTTTAGCCAAATACAGTAATTACTTCTGTACGGTATCGAACATATCATCGAAAATAGAGTTATTTCTCTAACTATCAGCTTTGCCATTATTGTTGTTGATGTGCATCGGTCTTGACTGTTCAGGTGTGTAAAAGAAAAATTAACAAGCAATGAAGCTAACAATTGACCTATGTGGGGTGGCGCACAGACGCTAATGTGGTTCTGCAATTAGTATCCATACAATTTGTGTTACTATGATCGCAGACTCGATCTTTAATCATGTCCCTCAAGGGTAGCAGGGCTCACCAGGCAAAGATGAAAGCGTTTGATAAAAATTTCTGCGAAAATAGGTTCTTTAATTAAGTGAATATTATGAATTCACATAAAATTCACCGTAAAAGACGATGAAAAAACACAATATCAGTTCGGATCATAATTTCGCACCAGATTCAAAAATTAATAGAGGTTTTTTTGTGGTAAGAGTTATTCAATTCAAATTTCAATCATTGCGTAATGATGCGGTGGGTCACTTCCTAATGGTTACTATGATATTTCTTTTTTTCTCTGTCTCATTAAGGGCTGAAGAGTCTGTATCTGTAAAGTCTATAATGGAACATGCGAACACCCTTTATGCAGAAAAGAAATTTGATGATGCCCGCAGGGAGTTTGAACACGTAGTTGAAATCGACTCAGGATCTATTCCGGCCTGGCGCGGTCTTGGCTGGAGCTATTGGGCCCTGGGCCAAAAAGAAAAAGCGTATCAGGTTTGGAATAATCTAATAAAGGCTTTTCCTGACGATTTGCCTACGCTGTTAGCACTGGGGAAGGCCAGTGAGCAAGACCAGCACTGGGATGAAGCAATTGATTATTATGCACGCATAGTAAAGCTGCAGCCTAACCAGAGCGATGCTCGTATGGGGAGGGCCAGGATTTTTATAGTGTTAAATAAATTCCAACTCGCTGAACAGGAAGCAAAATGGGTGCTGAACAATGCGCCCTCTGATAACAACGCAAAATCAATGCTTGCCGATGCGCTAATGGGGCAAGGCCATTATCAAGAGGCTGAAGTTATTTTACGTGATCTTACCCAGGCGGAAACAATACCGGCAAACCTGCATCGCTTGGGTAAAACGCTAGCAGGGCTCGGTAAATACCGGCAAGCGGCTGATGTCTATAAAAACAGTTATAAAATCCAGGCGGATAAAGATACGCTTGCCGCCTGGCGAGGTTTGGGTGCCAGCCTGCGAAAAAAAGGTCAAAATGAACGTGCCTATGCAATTTGGAAAAACCTTGTTAAAGAACATCCTTCTGATATACCTACATTATTAAGTATCGGGCTGGCAAGTGAACAGGACAAGTTTTGGCAACAAGGACTTGATTATTATAAGCAGGTGCTGCAAAAAACACCTGAAAACCAGGTTGCTCACCTTGGTAGAGCGAGAATTTTTTTTGCTAACAAAGACTATAAATCTGCTGAGCTGGAATTAAAGTCTATTCTGGATCGTTCGCCTTCGAATATGAAAGCAGGCGCTGTTATGGTGGAAAACCTGGTGGCGATGAACCGAAAACAAGAGGCAATAGAAATGCTTCAGTCTATCGTTGAACGTGATCCTGTTGCTAAAAAACTCAATCGTTTAGGAACCCTGCTAGTAGATCTTGGTAGAGAGAAAGAGGCGATTAATTACTTTCGGAAAAGCTTGCAATTAGATTCTGAAGATATCACGGCAATAATGGGGCTTGCCCATTCATATTGGAATCAGCAAGACTATAACAAGTCAATAAAATTGTTGCAAAGCTATCTGGACAGACACCCGGATAACGATTTAGTTCGTACCAGACTTGCTGAACATGCTTCGGCGGATGACAGATGGGAGCTTGCCGAACATGAGTGGCAATTCCTCGCATATAAGTACCCTGAAGATATTAACCGGAAACTTAAACTTGCGCATCTTCTACATAGGGCCGGACATTATGAAGAAGCCATTAAAATTGCAAATGATGTCATTACTAAAGATCCGAATAATATAAATGCACTCGCTCTATTGGTTGATGATGCATTATTTGCCGGCAACATCGAGAATGCAATTTTCTGGAGTAATCGACTTACAACAATTAAACCTAAGTTAGATAGACTGGTTTTACTTGGCAAGTTGCACATACATTTGGGAGAAATATTAGATAAGGAGGAAAAACGCCAAGCAGCGCTCATTCAATACAGTGCAGCACTACAAATATTCAGACGTGCCGACAAAATCGATCCTATCAGATCTATGGCGTCAGTCAATATGATCAATGCGTTGCTCCACATGGACAAAATAGAGCAAGCTATGAAATTGGCCCAGCAAACCTATACCAAGTATCCTAATTTGGTCGATGTCATTAAACTGCTTTCTGCTTCCTACATGAGGCGGGGTGACTATTCTGCTGCAAACGATATGCTCGCAAATAATATTCCTTTTTTCCCTAACAGTTCTAGGCTAAAACAAAGGCTTGCCGAACTGACATATCATGCAGGCAATAAAGAAGATGCTTTTAATATGCTAAATGACATTCTTCAGGTTTCAGATCAACAGGTTGTTCCTGTTCTACTCTATCACGGCATTACTGTTTCTGATCGGCAGGACACAGTATCGTTGAAGAATTTCCGGGATCAATTACTGGCGCTTAAACAGGAAGGCTATCATCCAATTACTGTAAATCAACTACTCGGTTTTTTCGATGGTAAGAAAACACTGCCTGGCAAACCCATACTTATTACTTTTGATGATGCCCGTTCTGATAGTTTTAAATATGCTGATCCAGTGCTCGCGGAAATGGAGTTTCGGGCAACAATGTTCGTGCCAGTGGGCGACATTACTTATCATCAACCCTATGCATCTGTCTGGCCAACAGTTAATAAAATGGCTGCCAATGGTCGTTGGGAAATGCAATGTCATGGTGCTGACGCACAGCACTGGATTCCCGTTAACAAAGAAGGTCATACAGGACATTTTCTTGCAAACCGGATGTGGCTGGCTGAAGATGGCCGCCTGGAAAATAGCAAGGAATACGCTACACGTATAGAAAAAGACATGATATTGTGCAAAGACACAATGGCACGTGAATTACCTGAGGCACAGATTTCCGCCTTCGCTTTTCCCTATGGAGATCAAGGTCATAGGTCACTTTCTAATGCACCTGAGGCATTCAATCTTAACCAGGAGATTGTAAAGAAACAGTTTAGCGTTGCTTTCAACGTGGACAACACTTACTTGTTAACAAAAGAGACACCCAGATACCTTTTGCCGCGATTTGAAGTTCCCAGAACATACACTGGAAAAGATCTTGTTCGGCAACTAAAAATCATCGATCCCGAACTATCAACAGTCTACAAACTGGCTCACTTAAATGTGGAATCCGGTCGCTACGAACAAGCCTTGAAAAATTTAGACAGACTGGTTAAAGAAGACGTACATGATAAAGCTGAATTGCTCACTACTACAGGCAAAATACTCGCCTGGAGCAGTGATCATTCCACTGCCAGAAACAGGCTGGAACATGCAATTGCACTTCGTCCCGGCGACTCTGTTATACAGAAACAGATTGATATTCTTGATCACAGACTTAAGCCGTCTCTGCAAATTAGCGGACTTTATTTTGAAGATAACGATGACCGGAAGTATTATAGTTTCGGTCCTACAGTTCAATATGGTGTTTCAGATAGACTTTCACTAACGGGGTACTACAAATACCTGGACTTCAGTCAAAAACTCAAGCAAGGAAGTTTAGGAACCGGAACAGGCAAACAGAGTTATGTGGCAAATGGGAATCAATTTGGAGCGCAAATCAATTATGAACTGGCTACACGATCCAAGTTGTCAATATCGGCAGGTTACGCTGATTTTTCCGGACACTCTTCTCCCGCACCTGCAAAATCCAGCTCCACTTTTCCATTGGGTGCCATCAAGTTGACTGCCGGGGTGGGTGATCGGCTGGATTTGTCACTGGCAGCTGATCATACTTATGTTAATACCGCCGGTGCAATTTTGAATGGTATTGCCTTCAGCAGGGTTCGTGGAAAATTCAAATTAAAGCTGTTGGACTCGTTAAGTTTTAGTGCCAGCAATGCTTATTTTAATTATACAGAGAACAATCAACGAAACAGAACTGAGGTTGAATTAGAAAACAAGGTTTGGGGCGATCCCAATATTACCATCGGTGCTCAGTTTATCCACGATGATACAAAAAATGATAATACCTTATATTGGACTCCCAATAACTATAGGGCATTTTCGGCGCCAGTTAATTTGAAAAAGAAGTGGGGGGAGTCACTGGTTACTAAGATATCTGTTGTTCCCGGAATGGGGAAAGAAACGGACAGTAGTTTTAAATTTCAAATTAATGGAACTGGCAGTATTAACTGGAATCTAGGAGATGACCTTAGTTTAAGCCTCTCGTTGAACCGTTACCAAGCAGCAACATATTCCAATTTCAGCGCATCTTTTGGCGTTTTTATTAGATTTTGATAACCACTAATTAGGACTTAGACGATGCGCCTTCGGGCGCATTAACTAAGGATGTTGAGAATGTATGGAATTACCATTTATTGTTACGAATTTAATTATTAGTAAATAATTTTAAATGACTATTACCATCTCCCTTATCGCAGGTTATTCTCAATTTTGGCGTTTGTAGGTTAACTTCATAAGCGGTGTCATTCCGACCAACGGGAGGAATCTTGAGTCTAAGCGCATTTGTGAGTAACAAGATTTCTCGGCAACAGCACCTTGCATTGCCCTAGCTCCTGTGTAAACCACAGGGAGGTGGTGAATGCAGAGTTTGCAAGGAGCAATATATATGTCCATACAGTCGTCCCATTGGTCGAAATAAAAACCCATTTCAAAGTTAGATCTGTGGTTTGTTAATAGACTTGTTTATTTTTGGCTAACAACAATGGCATATTAATCAGTACTTGCTGATGACGAAAACTGTCGGCGCATCAAGGACTGACTGCGTATGTACGCTACCGTACAGATTTTCTCAGGTATTGTCGATATTCTCTTACCCACTGTAGGATTAATCACTTTTGTTTATGCTGGCTATTGTCCAGTTGTTCTATACTAATTGAATATTTACATTAAAAGGAAATGCTATGTCAATTGTTGCTGTTATAGGCCTGGGTTACGTGGGTCTTCCTCTTGTCATTGAATTTGGCAAACAATCACGTACTATTGGGTTTGATATTTGTGAATCCAAAGTTGATTCTTGTAAAACTGGTATTGATCCCTCTCATGAACTAACCGAAAAGGAAATGTGTGCTGCAGTTCATGCTGAGTACTCCTCTGACCCAAGTATATTAGCCGAAGCAGATTTTATTATCGTGGCTGTGCCTACACCGGTTGATGCAGCACATATTCCAGATTTTAGTTATTTAATCAGTGCCAGCCGATGCGCAGGTCAAAATATGAAGAAAAATGCTGTTGTGATTTATGAATCGACAGTCTATCCAGGAGCAACCGAAGAAGTTTGCATTCCAGTTTTGGAAAAAGAATCGAAAATGAAATGGAAAGAAGATTTTTTTGTTGGCTACTCTCCTGAGCGAATCAATCCTGGAGATCGTGAACATACCTTGACTAGTATTTGTAAGGTAGTATCTGGCGATATTCCAGAAACACTAGAAAAAGTGGCAGCACTTTATGAAAGGATTGTCAGGCCTGGTGTCCATCGCTGTTCAAGTATTAAAGAAGCTGAAGCATGTAAGGTGATCGAAAATACTCAGCGCGATCTGAATATAGCTTTGATGAATGAACTGGCTATTATTTTTGATAAGATTGGCATAGACAGTACTAAAGTTTTGGAAGCTGCTGGAACAAAATGGAATTTTCTTAAATTTAGACCAGGTCTGGTGGGTGGTCATTGCATAGGCGTTGATCCCTATTATTTAACACATAAGGCAGTGATGCTTGATTATCACCCACAAGTTATTCTTGCCGGTAGGCGAATAAATGATGGTATGGGTAAATTTATCGCTGAACAAACTATAAAAGTCATGATTGAATGCGGTAGTTATGTAAAAGGCGCACGAGTCAATATACTGGGCCTTACCTTTAAAGAAAATTGTGCCGATCTACGTAACTCAAAAGTGATAGATATTATCAATGAATTATCTAGTTATGGCGTGGAAGTATTTGCACATGACCCCTATGCTAATCCTGAAGAAGCGTTGTCAGAATATGGTGTGGATTTACTTTCCTGGAATGATCTGCCAAGGGCAGATGCCATTGTGGCTGCTGTATCCCATGACCAATTTACAGATTTATCTGTAGAGGATTTTCAGCAAAAATTGATTAAGGGGGGATGTTTAATCGATGTGAAATCGAATTTTAATGCTGCTGAGCTGGAACAGGCGGGAATTAAAGTGTGGAGGCTTTAACCGATGTTTTTATTTTGAAAGGTTATTTAGATGTTATCAGGATTTTTTAGATTTTTTGGATTAGCTGCTTTGGTTTGTGTGTCAAGTTCTCCTGCTACGGGTGTCACTTTTATTGATCATTTTGATGATGCCAGTCCATCAGTCATTAGTGAAGCAGGACAAATGACTGATAGCCTTAATGAATACTGGTGGTTGAGCTCAGGTGCAAAATTCTATCGTATGGGAAAAAAGGCAGGTAGTGTGCAGGGAGAACTTGCAACTACTGACAAATTTCGCTTGCTGTATGCGATATCTAACCCGATTGATACTGACAATGGTTATCGGCCGCAAAACATTTTCCGTTTAGTCGCCCGTGCTAAATTCAAGAATTTTACACAACAAGTTTTTTTCAACATTAATCATATCAATATTTCAAAGAGTCCTAACAGAAATCAATCGAACGGGGTTTTTTTCTTCAACCGCTATCAGGATGCTAACAATATTTATTATGCAGGTATCCGGGTAGATGGTACTGCAGTCATTAAAAAGAAATTAAAAAGTCATTACACAACATTGAAATCTGTTGCTGTTTATCCAGGATTATATAATCATGACACTTTGCCCAATTTGCTTCCCGTTAAACGCTGGATTGGGATAAGGACAGTAACTACAACCAATGCCAATAATCATGTTGAAATTACAATCTACCTTAATGATAACCAGCTTGGCCAAGGCTGGACCAGAGTGTTACAGGCAGAAGATACCGATACAGATGACCAAAGTATTTTAAAAGAAGGTTATGCGGGTATTCGTAGCGATTTCATGGATATCATTTTTGACTCCTACCAGGCAACCGAAATAATCAATGAATGACTTGCGCTTCTGAGTTGAATCTAACTGTCTCTATAGCTACCCGGGCAGCAATGGCTTTCTAATATTGCCACCCGGGCAAGTGTCTACTGGTTACTAACGCAAAGCAGTTATCACATTACATACGGTTTCATTCCCAACATCAGCAATGACGGTCATGTTGTTTAGTGTAGTGACACCTGACTGTTCTGAGCGGAACAAATAGCGTTTTCCTATAATCTGATAGTGTCCACCATTTGCACTGACATAGGCATTGTATTTGTGGTTGACCAAATTTGCATAGATCCTGAACCGATAGGTTTTACCAGCAATATAAGGAATAGGTGATTTAGCGGCGTATGTACCACCATTTCGCGCATCTATCATCCCATTACTATTAAAGCGGATAATAGCGGCTAAGTCGGTAAAGTCAAGAGCTGCCCCATTGGATAATCCGACAACACTGTCAATATTAGAACCGGAAGGTGTCGCATTGAACTCGACGGTAATTACCCGTGAAGTAGATTGCAGTGCAATATTAGCGGGTATACCACTACTTTCGATACAGCTGTTAGCCGTTGTGAAAGTTCGATCTCTGGAAAACACTATATTACCAGCAGCATCACTGGAATTAACCATATAGTGATAGGTTGAACCCTCTGATAATCCTTCAATTTTGACACTGTGGTTTGTGACCAGAGAAGAATCAAGTCTCGTGGTTTGGTCGTAAGCCGTGGTTAGTCCATATTCTACTTGTGTATCCGCTGGTTCGTCGGTAGTCCACGTCAAGGTGGAGTTATTGGTAGTGATATTTTGAGATGAAATTTTATTCAGCACGGGGGGCGTTTTATCCGATACAGTTGATGTTATTGGGGAAATCTCTCGTACGCTCATCTTTTTGTAAACCAGACCATTTTTTCCTACATTATCGCTTCTCCAGTAGACAGAAATGTTGGATTTACCTGACTCGGAACCTTCACGAGTTTCGTCCTCCGTAAGTTTCATTGCAGGATCTATACCCGCTTTGCAAGACTTTCCATTAACACCAAAATTTGATCCAGTATCTTCCAGTTCATTGACTTTGACCCAGTTACCGCCATTTAAACCATCGGTCTGGTCCATCCATAATTCCAGTTTAACGTTACCGTTGGCTAAGTCGTACACAACATACTTGTAGCCTATCCAGATATTTTTTGGAAAGCCACGGGACCATATAGTTTTGTTTAGCTTAGTTGAAGAATAAGGATGTCTTGTTTCCTTTTCAAAATCAATATGACCATCATATCGAATACGAGCAGCAATTCCACGTGTATCGCAAAGATTAGCTGTTTCAGACCCAGTGGTTCCATGGTTACTTCGTGCTACTCCTACGATACCACCGTAAGGTGTGCCACTATCGGCTACGCGCTTTGCATAAACGGTCATTTCTACGTTTCGCCAGCTGGCACGTTTTTCTGGATCATGAATGTACATCCGGGGTACCGATCCTGAAATCGTGAATAAGCCATTGCCATCGACAGAATATGAAGCATCACCATGATCCGCATCAAACCAGTCATCTACTGGATCTATGCCATTAAAGGATCTTCTGACACCGTTATCCCATGTGGAAACCCATTCATTACCTCCGTTGATGGTTGGATAGACTTGTTTTATACCGAAACGATCCGTGTTCGAGGCAATGCTTATTGGTGAAGTAATGAGTCCAGATATAATTAGAATAATTGTACTGGGTCTGAAAAAATGTTTTAAAGTTGATTTATTAATCATGAATATGCTTTTGTTTAAAATATAAAAATATCTTTCTAATCCTATCCACCTTGATCTTAGTCTCACTAAAACGCTGACATAACAATCAACTGATAATCCATAAAGTTTGCTTGTAATCTGGTCAGTATATAGGGGTAAGAAAAAATAAAAAGACTGCATATAGTCGTAAAGCAATTAATACGCCATGTTTAATACATATCTACTCAGCATACGGAATCTGTGAATTACTCTAAGAATATTAAATAAGAATGTATTTTTATATGCCCAGTTTCGTATCAATTTCACGACAAAGTTAAAGGTTTTATGAAAATCACTTGAGTTTTAAAAAAGCAATTATCTTTATCACTAATAAGATCATTTATAGCTTTGTCATAAGATGACAAACTTTGTCACTCATTGAATGCCTTTCAACTAATGGTTCTATCCATGCCTATCCGGTTAGCTCCCAAGCCAACTAGGGGTAGTATAACTGCTGATTTCTACTGGGCATCCAACCTACCTACGTAGAGCTTTACTGCGGAGAATGCTAGTACTATGGCAATTTTGGTCTGATGGATGAGTTTTTTGTAGAGCGGACTTTAGTCCACTCTACATGATTCATCAAACCAAAGTAGTTGGAGTACTAGCATCTTACATTATTTAATGGTT
>Ga0256847_1001396_pt1 | contig 12459 bp, 10 predicted proteins | sample TeddybearmetaG_FD_189099 | JGI IMG/M metagenome (GOLD analysis project Ga0256847, IMG submission 189099) | Hydrothermal vent microbial communities from East Pacific Rise, Pacific Ocean - Teddybear | ecosystem: Environmental > Aquatic > Marine > Hydrothermal vents | place: Pacific Ocean: East... | reverse complement strand
CCTTGGTTATATTTAGCCCGCGCCCAAGCTTGGCAAATGAAAAAAACACAAGCGAAAGAAAGTTATCGAATGGTGTTACGCTATTTACCTCGAAATATTGAAGCTTTGGGTTATTTAAAATAAATAAAAAATGTTTAATATAGCGGATATTAAAAGCTTTTTTGGAGCTTTATTTAATAGTTATGCCGATGTTTTTTTTATTCGCAGTAGTGTTTGTGGCGTTATTTTATGTCTCTTAACTTTTACTAATATTAATGCGGGTATTTCAGGCTTATTATCTGTTTTATCCGCTTATTTTTTTGCTTTATTATTTGGTTATCAAAAGGAATTTTTGCGTACAGGTTATATTACTTATAATTCACTTTTAGTGGGTTTATCGATTGGTTTTTTATTCCAAGTTTCGCCTTTAAGTTTATTAATGGTGGTGATTTCAGGCGCCATGACCCTTATTTTCACTTTGGTTAGTTCTCATAGTTTTAATAAATTATTTGGTTTACAAACTTTAAGCGTGCCTTTTATTATTGTGAGTAGCTTAATTTATTTATCTGCTTATAGTTTTAGTAATCTTTATGTTAATTCTCTCTATGTTCCGCGTTATCAATTAAATCTCGATATTTTTCATTTTTTTATTAGTGGCTATTTAAAATCATTAGGGGCGATTTTATTTATGCCCAATGAAGTCAGTGGTTTGGTTATTTCAGCTCTATTATTATATTATTCGCGTATTTTATTTTTATTATCTTTTGCAGGTTTTAGCTTAGGTGTTATTTTATTTGGTTTATTTACAGGATCAATTGAAACAGCAAGCCAAGATATTAGTAGCTTTAACTATCTTTTAATTGCTATGGCATTAGGTGGGGTTTTTAATATCCCTTCTTTAAAAAGCTATTTTATTGCTTTTACAGGGGTTGCAATGGCAACCTTGATTGCCAGCGCGGGGCAAGTTTTTTGGTCACAATATGGCTTGCCAATTTTTACCTTGCCTTTTACTTTAATTACCTTAAGTTTTATTTATGCTCTAACTATTTTAAAGTATCCTTTAAAAACGGAAGCTTATATTGGTTCTCCCGAAGATAATTTAGATTATTTTATTAGTAATAAAAATCGTTTTCCGCCTGATTCAATCACCATTTCATTGCCATTTTTAGGCACTTGGTATTGCTGGCAAGGTTTTAATGGGTCTTGGACGCATCGGGGTTTTAATCAATATGCTTATGATTTTGTGATTTGTGATGCAACTGAAAAAACCTATACCAATCAAGGCATCTATTTAACGGATTATTATTGTTATGGTAAAGAAGTTCTTTCACCTGTTAATGGACGGATTATTCGAATTGTTAATCATTTAGCCGATAATGTGATTGGTTCAATTGATAGTATTAATTATTGGGGAAATGAAGTTTTAATTCAGGATAATCGCGGGTTTTTTATTAAAATAGCGCATTTTGCCAATGCTTCGATTACCGTCGTTGAAGGACAAACTGTTTATGTCGGCACTTTATTAGGATTATGTGGTAATTCGGGTAACTCCCCTCAACCCCATATTCATATTCAAGTCCAAGAAAGTGAATTATTTAATGCCCCAACAACACCTTTTATCTTTGTTAATTATGCTCAAGATGAAAAATATAATACCGCAGGATTACCCGAAGTTAAAAAACATATTTATCATTGTCATTTTGATCTTTTTTATGATCAGCTCACTAATTTTGTATTAGATGATATTTATCAATATGAGGTTTTTTTTAAAAATCAAAAAATAGATCAACTGATAATAACGGTCAAAATGGCAGATTCTTTGACAACTTATTTTGCCACAGACCAAGCCCAGCTTTATTTTGGAAAGCAATATGGTAATTTTTATATGTATTCTTATTATGGTTCAGATCCTTATTTAAAACTAATTTACTTAGCATTATCCACAATGCCGATTAGTTTTGTTCCTAACTTAAAATGGCAAGATAAAATTAGTAATGCCCTTATTTTAAATAAACCGCAACAAATGATTGCCAGTATATTAAACTCATTACATATTAATTGGGTTACAAGCCAAAGTGAATATCATTATATAAATAAAACCACCATTGCGGGTCTTATTAAAAATAATTTTTTTAAAGTTCGATTAGAAACCCAAATTACCTTAGATCCCAATCAAAAAATAAGCCAAATTTCAATTGGTGACTATCAATTTAAACAAATTCCTCTTGACTAAAGTGAAATATAAAATGCTCAAAATAATCTCTTCTTTGTTATTTTTTTTAATCCTTTGTTATAGTCCTGCAGGATTGACAAAAAAACTAAGTACTCAAGATATTAATTTAGCTTATTATCGTTCATATAATTATGAAAAATATGCTAATATCACGGATGCCATTAAATCAATCCAATTGATTTATAAACAATATCCAAAGGCTTATCAAATTAATGTTCGATTAGCTTATTTATATGAACTTAATCGACAATATGCCAATGCAAAAATGCATTATCATAAAGCAATACAGGCATTACCTTATGCTTTATCCCCTAAATTAGGCTTGCTTTATGTTTATAATTTATCTAATGACTTTAAAGAAGCCAGTAAATTAGGTTATCAAGTAATTAGCATGGATTATTATAATTATTATGGTAATCTGCGCTTGGCTTATGCCCTTAAAAAAAATAAAAAATGGGCATTGGCGGAAACTTTATTGGTTAAAATGCTGATTTTATATCCCAGTGATACTTTATATCTTTCGGAATTAGGTGAGATTAAATTTTTACAAAAAAAATATCGCCGTGCAAAAACTATTATGCAAAGTGTTTTAGTTTTAGAACCTGAAAATATTTTAGCAAAAACTACTTTATTAGCTATGGAGCATTAATTAAATGTCCCTATTTGATCTAGCCGATTTACGTCTTTCATTATGGCAACAATTACAACAAAGCCATGAATATAATCAACAAGTTGATCTATTAAGTCAAATCTATGCCATTGAAGTTTATTGGGCTTATCCTGGAAAAGCGGTTTTATTTCAATTAAGTCATTATTTAGAAACTGAAAATACTGCCAGTTTTGCTTTATTAACCTTTAATATCCAACAAGCTTTAGCCAATCAAACGTATAAAAAACAAGAATTTTTGCCTTTTTATCAAAATTTAGATAATTTAGATAAACCTCAAAGTAAATTATTAGAGCAGAGTTTTACCAAAGCCGATCACAATAAAAAATGTAAAACTTATTTTGAAGTTTTGATTATTCACCCGAATCCCGCAGAATATGAATTATTGTATCGCAATGCCTTAGGTAATTTAAAAACCAGCCATGATCCCTTTTTATTTGATGTGGTTTTTGTTGATAATTATCAAGATGCCCTTATCGCTATTTTAGCGAATTGTCATATTCAAGTTTGTATTTATTTGGCTCAATTTAAAATTGAATCCGCCCTTGATGCTGAAATTTTACAGCAATTTAAATTATTTAATGATTTTGAATTGCCAGAAAATACAGAAATGAACATTGAATTTGTTTTACAACAAAAAATAAAATATTTACGTCCTGAAATTGATCATTATTTTATTAGTGAAGTGTATCTTGAAGATATTTATCATTTAACCTTTGATCGCATTATTATGGGGCTTAATTTATTTGCAGATTTACATCGCCATATTTTAAGCGGCATTGAACAACGCTATTCTACCCCTTTTTTTGATGCATTACGCAACTATGCACTCAAACCCAAAGGCGCCTTCCATGCCTTACCCATTTCACAAGGGCAATCCATTAATCATTCTTCATGGATTTCAGATATTGCGGATTTTTATGGGCAAGGTATCTTTGCGGCTGAAACATCTTCAACTTTAGGCGGAATGGATTCTTTAATGGATCCCAAGGGGAGTATTTCTCAAGCACAAAATAAAGCGGCTAAAGTTTTTCAATCATTACAGACTTATTTTATTACCAATGGCACCACTTCTGCTAATAAAATTGTGATGCAGGCTAATTTACATCCTAATGATATTGTTTTAGTTTCAGCAGATTGTCATAAATCTATTCCTTATTCGACTCTATTAACAGGCGCTTGTCCAATATTTTTAGAAACTTATCCATTAAATAAACATGATTTATATGGTTGTGTTACTTTAGAGCGAATTAAAGCCGTTTTAATGGATTTAAAAATCCAAGGAAAATTACATCAAGTTCGTCAAATTACATTAACCAACTCCACTTTTGATGGCATTATTTATAATGTAAAACGCTTTATGTTAGATATTCTTGCCATTAAACCTGATATTATTTTTCATTGGGATGAGGCATGGTTTGCTTTTGCTTATTTTAATCCTTTATATAATCATAAAACAGCCATGGGCGTTGCTCATTATTTAATTGATTTATTAGACAGTCAAGACTACCACCAATTTTATCAAGATTGGGTACAACAAGCTGATTTAGAAGATCCTGAATTTGTGATTAATAACCCGCTTTATCCTGATCCCGAACTTTTTAAAGTTCGAGTTTATGCAACCCAATCAACCCATAAAACTTTAACCGCTTTTCGACAAGCTTCTATGTTGCATATTCATGATGTTTTATTTGATAAAGATAAATTTAATGAATCTTATCGTACTCATACTTCAACTTCTCCAAATTATCAAATTATTGCTTCTTTAGATTTTGCGCGGCGGCAAATTAGTTTAGAAGGTTATGAATTAACCCAAAAAGCCATTCAATTAGCTTGTGATTTAAGAAATAAAATTAAAAATACGCCGTTATTAACTGAATATTTTAGTGTTTTAGAAGAAACTGACTTAATTCCTGAAGATTATTTAATAAATACCGAAAAAACGCCCCCTTGTTTTCATTATCATCAACTTTATCAATATAATGAAGCCCTTTTTAATCTTGATCCGACCCGCATTACCCTCGATATCAGCGCAACAGGCATTGATGGTCCTAATTTTCGCCAATTATTAATGACTCAATATGATATTCAAGTCAATAAAACCTCAAATACCACGATTTTATTAATTATAAATATTGGAGTTAGTGCGGATAATATGACTTATTTATTGGAATCACTGAAACAAATCGCCAGTAAATTAAAATATTCTGAACACCCCATTGAGGCAATGAATAATACCCTTAATTTACCGCAAACACGGCTATATCATCCTGCTTTTATTGCTGTACAATCATTAAAAGAAAACAATTTTCAAGCAGTTCAATTACGTCATGCTTATTATATGGGAATGTTGGATGAAAACATTGATTATGTATTACTTTCCAATGAACTTATTAAAGAAGTATTAGATGATTTAAAAATTATTGCAGCGGCTTTTATTACTCCCTACCCACCAGGTTTTCCCATTATTGTTCCTGGGCAAATTATTAGTTATGATTTATTACTGTATTTAAAAACAATTAAAATAAAAGAAATTCATGGTTACCATCCTGAAAAAGGCATTAAAGTATTCACCGCTGATTTTTTAAAAGATTTAAGAGGTTAAAAACATTGCAAACAACTCATGATATAAAAAAATATCTACAACAAGATTCCACCGTTTATTATTTTATTAGTGCTACTAATTTTAATTTAATGATGATGGGAGATTGGCTTAAAAATTGGTTTAATATTAATTTAATTGATTGTTATAACCAACAAAATAACACGTTATTAACACCTGAATACCAAGAAACGCCATTGTTTAAAGATATTGAATCAATTAATCATTTTTTATTAGGTAATAAAAAAATGATTGATCATATCGAACAACAAAAGAAAAATAATGTAGAGATAAAGATTCTCTTTCTCTTTTATGATAAGGCACTGGAAGAATTAGTAAAATCATTAGATTTAAAATTAATTATGCCAAGCAATCAATTAGTTAAAGAAATTGATAATAAAATTACCACAACAGAAATTGGCAATGACGTTAAAGTTCCGAGTGTACCCAATGCCCTTGTTCCAATTACTAGTTATAAAGACTTAACCGATATTATTAAAAAAGCACAATTAGGTAAAAAAGTGGTTATTCAAACGGCTTATGGAGATTCAGGAAAAACCACTTTTTTTATTGAAAATGAAGATGATTTTAATCAAGTAAAAGATAAAATAAGCGCTGAAAAAAAAGTTAAAATCATGCGGAATATTAATTGTTTACAAGTGGCGATTGAAGCTTGTGCCACTAAAAAAGGCACTTATATTGGTCCTATTTTAACTGAAATTATTGGTCATCCTGATTTAACCCCTTATCAAGGCGGTTGGTGCGGTAATGATGTTAATCCAGATGCCTTTACAAAAGAAACCCAAGAAACTATTTATAAATATACCGAATTACTCGGTAATGCTTTATATAAAAGAGGTTACCGAGGTTATTTTGAAGTTGATTATTTAATTGATAGTGAACAACAAAATGCCGTTTATTTAGGTGAAATAAATCCCCGTGTTACAGGCATTAGCGCCTTAACCAATCTATCAAGTTTTTGTAATGAACATATTCCGTTATTTGCTTTTCATTTACTTGAATATAGTGAGATTGATTTTGCTTTAAATCCTGTACAATTTAATCAACAAGTAAGGAATGCCCACCATAAACCTTTTGGACAACTTATATTTAAATCAACAGAACCCGAATTATCAATATTAACGGAGATTCCCGCCACAGGTATTTATCAAATAGATCAGAATCAGCAATTAAAATGGCTTCATTATGCTGATAACACCATTGGAATGAAAAAAGACCAATTATTTATTTTACGAATAATGGCAGTTGATAAATATATTTATAAAGGGGCTGATTTAGTGATTGTTTTTAGTCATCATCTAATGCAAGATCAACAACAAAAAAACTTAACAGAAACCGCTAAAAACTTAATTAAAGGGATAAAATCAGCGATTAAGACACGGGAATTAACAGAAGAAGAACAACAATTAACAGAACGTTATGCAGGACAAGCCAGTATTAAAACAAATAATTTATGAAACATATTAAGTTCTTTCAAATAATAGATGAAGCCACCCTTGGTGAAAAATGGTTAAAATTTTATCAAGCCAGTATTCAAAGCTACCGTAAATGGTTTGTACAAGAAGGTGAATTTAGTCGCCCCAGTTATCAAGTCTGTGCTAATGCTTTTGAACAATATATGCCTGAATTTTTGCCCTTTTGGCAAGATTTAATTAAATTAACCGATGCCAATGATTTAGAAGCAAGATTACTTAGTTTTTATTGCCCCTCGCCTTATGTCAGCGGTTGTTCTCAAGCGGTATGGAGTCGTTATAATCCCATTTTAGTACGTAATTATGATTATGATTTAGACTTAAGTGAAGCTCGTATTATTAAAACAAAATGGTTTGATACCGAAGTCATTGCTTCAACAGATTGTTTATGGGGCGTGTTAGATGGCATTAATGAGCATGGATTAAGTGTGGCACTGTCTTTTGGCGGAACTTCTGATCGGGGACAAGGTTTTGGTATTCCTATTATTTTACGTTATGTACTTGAATTTTGCCAAACCACAGAACAAGCGATTGAAGTATTAAAAAGAATTCCCAGTCATATGGCTTACAATATTACATTGATTGATTCACATTATCATATTGCAACTGTTGAACTTAAGCCTAAAAATATTACCTTAGTTTCTCATGTTCCCATTGCAGTGAATCATCAAGGAGATTTTGAACTCAGTAATTATGCTATTTTTTCAAAATCACATGAACGTAAAAAATTTCTAATTGAAAAACTGTATGATCCCCTTATTAATATTGAAAATTTTATTGATAGTTTTGAATATGCCCCTTTATTTACGGATAATTATCAAGAAGGTTTTGGAACCATTTATACGGCTATTTATAACCCAACCTTAAAAGCCGCAGAATATCGTTGGCCTTATGGTGTCAGACGCTATAAATCATTTACTCACTTTGAAGAAGAAAGCTTTTGGGTACATTATTGATATTTGGTTATAATCTATACCCGATGAATCAGGTATCATCTCATTCAGCGGGGCTTCGCTTTATATAACTCAAGCAGTTTATTCAACCCAAAACAACCGAATCCAATAACTCAAAAAAATCAGCCTCAGGCTCCATCTCAATCCCTAAATACCAATGCTGCGAAGTAGCAAAATCCAAACATTTAACCGCATCTTTAGCCGTCATAATAACAACCGAATCATGATTAAATTGAATATCTTGAGCACAAAAAGCGTAATGATCAGGAAAATCATAAGTTTGTTTTAAAATAACCTGATGATCTAATAAAGTTTGATAAAATTGCTGAGGATTACCAATCCCCGCTAAAGCAATCACCGATTGATTTTTAAAATCAGCAATGGATTTATGTTCCGCTGTTTTTAAATTAATTAAGCCTGTTACCTTCAAATCCATTTTAAATTCATTATCTAATTGTGGATCACGACTAATTAAAGCATCCACGGTTTTAAGACGATGAATCGATTCTCTTAAAGATCCTGCAGGTAATAAAAATTGATTTCCAAAGCGTTTTTGAGCATCAATCACCACCACTTCAATGTCTCGTTTCAAAGCATAATGTTGTAAACCATCATCACTTAAAATACAATCCACCGAATATTTTTTTAATAAATGTTGAACAGCTAAAACTCGACTTTTTCCAACAAATAAAGGGACTTGGGTTTGTTGAACAATTAAAGCCGTTTCGTCGCCACTTTGTTTAATCGAGGTTGTTGGCGTAATTTCAAGCGTTTCACTTTGATATTGCCCACCATAGCCCCTTGAAACGACCCCCACCTTTAATCCTTGTTTTGTTAAATAATGCACAATACTAATTAATAAAGGCGTTTTTCCCGTCCCGCCAACACTAATATTGCCAATAATAAGAATCGGCACAGGCGCTTGATAAGATTTTAATAAATTAAATTGATAGGCTTTCCGTCTTCCATAACTAATACCGCCAAAAATCCATGAAAGGGGTAATAATAAAATAGCCATTAAATTAATATTATCCCACCAAATAGGTGGTTGTTTAATAGTTTTCAATATCTTGTGGACGTTTGGCGGGGAAAACTAAGCGATTTAATCCTAATTGACTGGCAACATCCATCACTCGAACCACGGATTGATAAGGTGCTTTGGCATCGGCTCGAATAATGACAGGTAAATCTTTATCGTCTTTAGCTGCTTTTTCTAACGCAATTTTAAGGGTTTTATAAGATTGATTTAGAATATTTTTATCATTAATAAAATATTCACCTTGAGCGCCAATGGTAATTACTAATTTTTTATCTTTTTCATTGGATTGATGATTTGTAACCGCTTCGGGCAATTGTATTTTTAATTGGGATTGTTTATCAAAGGTGGTTGAAACCATAAAAAAAATCAATAACAAAAAAACAACATCAATTAAGGGGGTTAAATTTAATTCCAGTTGTTGTTGGGATTCTTTAGATCGAAAATTCATGTGTTCCGTGCTCTATCACCATGCATTACTTCCACCATTTTTAAAGCTTCAGTTTCCATTCCCATCACTAAATCATTGACTTTACCTGATAAGTAACGATGAAACATCAGGCTCGGAATAGCAACACAAAGTCCTGCCGCCGTAGTTAATAAGGCTTTGGAAATTCCACCTGCGAGTACATTGGGATCACCCACGCCAGAGGTGGTAATGGCAGAAAAAACTTCAATCATCCCAAAAACAGTGCCTAAAAGTCCTAATAATGGCGTAATAGCGGCAATGGTGCCTAATGTATTTAAAAAACGATCTAATTCATGGGCTTCTTGTTTGCCTGTTTCTTCAATCACTTCTTTCATAATTTCACGACTTTGTTGACTATTGGCAAGCCCTGCGGCAAGAATCCGCCCTAACGGTGAACTGGCACGTAATTTTTTAATATGTTCCATTTTTAAGGCTTGTTTACGTTGTAAAGTCCAAACTTCAGCCACTAAATTGGGGGGATTGATTTTTTTACTGCGTAAAGCAATTAATCGGCTGGCAATAATTGAAATTGCCACAATAGAACAAACCACAATTAACCACATGACTAAACCACCCGCATTAATAATCTCGTACATGCTTAATCCTCAAAATTGACAAAGAGCGACAGTATAACGTATTGCAAAGAGATTCCCAAAAAAACTAAAAAATAACCAAATTATCTCGATGAATTAAAGATTGTTCATCAATATAACCTAATAAAGCTTCAATTTTATTGGAAGGTTGTCCTTTAATTTTTTGTGTTTCTTGATAAGAATAATTAATTAATCCACGGGCAACTTCTTGTCCTGTTTCAGTAATGCAACTAACCATATCACCTCGTTCAAAATTTCCTTTTACGGTAATAATCCCGACTGCTAATAGACTCCGCCCGTTTTTTAATAAAGCACTGACGGCACCCGCATCTAAAATTAACAGCCCTTTTTGTTGCATATGTCCTGCTAACCATTGTTTACGGGCTAAGTTAGGGGCTTGATTGGGTAATAATTGGGTGCCAATTTTTTGATTATTAAAAAGGTTAATTAAAATATCGGCTATTTGTCCTTGAGTAATATGGGTTATCGTTCCAGAACGGGCAGCAAGGCGGGCGGCAGATAACTTCGTTGCCATTCCTCCACTACCAAATTGACCTTTAGAATTTCCCGCCATTTGAGTTAAAGCAGGATCATTGACCGCAGCTTGTTGAATTAATTTTGCGTGTTTATGATGACGAGGATCGGCATCAAATAATCCCATTTGATCCGTTAATAAAATTAATTTATCAGCACAAATTAAATTAGCAACCAAAGCTGCCAAGGTATCATTATCACCAAAGCGAATCTCATCATTAGCAACCGTGTCATTTTCATTAATAATAGGAATTACATCTAGTTGTACAAGGGTTGTTAAAGTACTACGAGCATTTAAATAACGTTTACGATTGCTTAAATCATCATGAGTTAATAAAACTTGGGCAGTATTAATCTCATGTTTTGCAAAGGCACGATCCCAAACTTGGGCTAAACGCATTTGCCCAATCGCCGCTGCTGCCTGTAATTCATGTAAAGCATGGGGGCGTTTTTGCCAACCCATTCTTAACATGCCTTCGGCGACTGAGCCAGAGGAAACAATAACCACTTGCAAACCTTGTTGAGTGAGTTTGGAAATTTGGGTTGCCCAAGCTTGAATTGCTTGATGATCTAAACCTTTGCCATTATTTGTTAATAAGGCACTGCCTATTTTAACCACCCAAGCTTGTTTTTTTAATTTCATTGCCATTTTGTTTTAATTTAAAGTTTTTAACCAATATTGATCAATATTATTACATCAACTATGCTTTAAGTTACTCCTTTATATATAAATTAATAAAATGAAACAATATCAATTATTTTTAATAATGATTTTAAGTTGTATTACAACTCAAGCCTTTAGTGCGGTTATTGAAAACTTTCAAATGCCCGCTTGGATTGAAATCAATGGACAAAAAAAAGCCATCCGAATTAATATGAAAGTCAATGAAAAACAACCCATTACCACGGGTGAATCAGGCAAAGCTTATATTACAATGGAAGAAGGAAGTATCCTTAAAATAGGTCCTAAAAGCAAAGTTAATATTATTAAATTAACCCCTGTAAAAACCGAAAAATCAGTTTTTAAAAGCGTGGTTAGTATTGTACGGGGGGCTTTTCGTTTTACAACTTCAGATAAAGCAAAAAAACGCCAACGAGACATTCGTTTTAAAGTAAGAACCATTACAGCGGGGATTCGAGGCACTGATATTTGGGGAAAAAGTACACCCGAAAGAGATTTTGTTTGTTTATTAGAAGGTAATATAACAGTACAACATGAAAATGAAACTGAACAAACCATGGCAAAACCTTTAACTTTTTTTGTTGCTAATCGAGGTCAGCCTGCAAAAAAAATTGCCACTGTACCTTTAAATGAATTAAAAAAATGGGCAAAATCAACCGATACTCAAGTGGGTGAAGGAAGAATTAATAAAAAAGGACGTTATACTTTAAATTTAAAATCCTTTAATCGCCGATTTTATGCCCAAAGATGGCAGAATAAATTAGATAAAGCAGGATATGCTGCCGATATTAGGGAAATTCCCATTGCAGGAAAAATTTGGTATCGCTTAAGTATTAACTTTATTGCCAGTTATCGAGATGCGGCTTTTTTAAGTAAAAAATTAAAAAAACAGGGTTCATTTAATAGTGCTTGGATTGGTAAAAATCAATAACTCATTGAAAAATAAGTTTTAAATTATTTTTGTCGTGATTTAATAAGGACTATTAAGGTTCTAATCTAAAAAATTATAACTATAGCGCTTGACACCACTCTGGCAGGCATTGTATAAAGTCCGTCTTGTTAGGGGAAACATTGTTGCAAGCTTGCTTGAGGCAATTTTAAAAATAACAATAAAAACGTGCTAACGTTGAAATATTTATCATTTTTTATTTAATAAAACAAGGTAGAACAAAAATATGAACAAATCAGAATTAATTAGCGAAATAGCCGAAGCAACTG
>Ga0256847_1001395_pt1 | contig 12464 bp, 10 predicted proteins | sample TeddybearmetaG_FD_189099 | JGI IMG/M metagenome (GOLD analysis project Ga0256847, IMG submission 189099) | Hydrothermal vent microbial communities from East Pacific Rise, Pacific Ocean - Teddybear | ecosystem: Environmental > Aquatic > Marine > Hydrothermal vents | place: Pacific Ocean: East... | reverse complement strand
CATATATAAACTATTCAAATATATTAATTATTCGTCACTTTTCAAAGCATAACATTATTAATATGCGTATCTTATCTCACAGATAATCAGAAGGTTAGATTGTACCTAAATCGTTTTCTGCCAAAGATTAAGTAAACCAAACCTCTGTCGCGCCTCCATTATTCTTATCAAATGTAAATTGAACAGCATCGTATAGAGAAAGCAAATGGATGATTTCAGACTTCAAAACGCCTTCACCTTTGCCATGTATAATTAGAATTTTCTTAGTGCTGTTTTCTATGGAAGACTCGATAAATGTTTTGGCCGCTTTGATCTGAAAGTCGACGATTCTTTCTACTCGGCTATACTTAAGAGAAGGATTTAGTACTTCAATATGAAGATCCATTGTATCTGAAAGTTGAGTTGCAGTAGGTTTTGGTTTTTCAAGTCTGTGCGAATAGTCAATTTCTTCAATTTTAGTATTTTCTGGTGCCAGTTCAATATTACCTATTGAAGTGATCACTATCTTTTCTCCAACTTTCACTTTGATTTTCTTGTGACCTGAACGCCCATTAAATTTGCCAATTCTACCTGACTTTTTAAGCAATAACAAATCGCCTATCCAAAGATCATCGATATCAATCATACTAAAACTTATACTTTACCTGAGCTTTGATTTCACTTCTTTTATTACCATCGATGAATTGCCCGCCTGAACTAATAGATTCTCTATTTTGATAATAAGTTTTCGAATAACGAAATTCCAGAGTGAGGTGGCGTCCAATCCTTTGTCTCCAATTGATATAATACCGACTCCCTTTGTCAGCGTAAAATGGAATGCTGAATTCGTATAAAATATCATTTTCGTAAGTATATATCCTAGTGTTGAATCCGTCCGTGTCAAACAATGCATATCGGGCAGTAAAAGAATAAGATTTTCCAATGGGTTTGTAAATAATATCTTGATACATCATATAGCCATTGGTCACATCACCGTCCAACTTATAATAACTGACTTCAAATCTATTTCTGAGCTTGAGACTTTTATTTAAGGTGTGACTTATATGAAGTCTTGCTCTATGTTGAGTTGTCGAAATAAGTGGATCTACTTTGCCAAATTCATTTTTCCCATTTCTCTGTTTTTGTTCGATTCGATATTGAATGTAAGCATTCAGTTTTCGCTTTTCGTTGTATTCAACTTTAAACAAATACTCCTTTCCATGAGATGGGGCGTCTACTTGGAATCGCAACCAAGGATGTTGCCACATGTCAAAGTAAGTACTGAAAGTGATCTTTTTAGCGGCTCTAAATTTTAATCCAAAATATATTCCTTGCTCATTGATAGGTAAGGTAGATTCACTAAAAGCATTTGCATTTAGCACTTGATAATCTTGGCCATAATTACGGTAGACAATAGCTGCATCCACATTTCTACCTAGGCTCGTCAATAGACCACTCACCATAGCCAAGCCTCCATTATTACTTCTAGCAAACTCACCAAACGTGTTGAAATTTTTGTAACGATAACTAAAGTCTGCACTCAAGTTGGTTATTTTATCTCCACCAAATCTATATATTTTGTAAAGAGCATCATCATTTTGAATAGGAAGAGAAAATGTTTGCTGTAAAGCATTAATTGCAAAATTGAAATTACGTTTCTTGTATTTCAAAATACCCCCATAAGAGTTTTGAGAGATACTATTTTGACTATTGATTTCATTATCTGTTCGATGAAATCCATCCACCTTAATAGAAGAAAATGTTTCGAAACCCGTATCAATAGTTGTGTCTATTCTTACCGTTCCATCTATTTTTTTAGCTGAGATGAACAAAGTCAATTGCAAATCTGATCTTAAATCTAAAGTTGCAGCTGTCCCTCTGAAAAAGTTTGCTTCTGTTACAGAACTATAAGGCCTAATCGGTCTACCTCCCTTTTTTACATTAGTCACGTATGAGCTTTTACCGCCACCAAAACTATTGTGAAGAATCAATCCTTGACCCATACTCAAGGTATAGTCACCAAAATTTAAAGTAGAAAATAGTGGAAGTACATCTCTAATGTGGATGAAACCAGAATAATAATCGAAACCATTCTTATTGCTACCAGAAAAGAAAGTCTCACCAGGGTCTTTTTCCATAGTGATGCCTGCTCTCACATTTCTGTTACTTGAGAAATTGTACCGTGCAAAGAGATGGTTTTGATCACCTAAATAATTTCCATCTGTAAATCCCTTTCTTTCTTGCAGCACTCTTTTGCCTTTAAGAAATACCGTCGAGGTTGATTCCTTAAGAATTGATTTGAAAGAATGGTTCTTTCGTTCACCACCTTCTGTGACTAAGGGAACTAAAGCTTTTAATGATCCAAGATCTAAGGAAGGAATGGTTTGTAATTCATACTTACTTATGAAGGGGCCAAATTTATTCCGATACCGAAGAATATCCGAAATTTGAATATCCGACAACATTTGTAAGTTTTGAAAGTCTTCCTCACTTGCCTCATTGATATTAAGAGGATTCTTCAAGTATTCTTGAAGGTCGTCATATAAGGTAAAAAAATCGTAAGTCGCCTCATCATTATTCTCCAATAAGTCTTCTAAGAGATTAGCAGATAATACAGCAATACTGTCTTGCCCTTTCAATGAAAAATTGAATAGTATAATCACAAGAAGACTGACCAATCGAGTAATGCGCATTGAAAAAATAATAAATTTAAGGTAAATATAAATCGATTAAGAGAATGAACGGTATTAATGTGATGGAATCTCTTTCTTTTTTGAAAAAGTAAAGATGGTTGACATATTATTTTAGTAATTAAAGAGCTATTGCTACATTTGGTCGGTTATACCTAATTATCGATTTAACATGAAATTCACAACCAATATTATCAATAAAATCGTTAAGGAAAATTACGATTTAGATTGTAGTGTGAAACCTTTAGCTGGCGATGTCGATTTCAATTTTCTCTTGAAAGATAGCACTAATTCAAAATACCTATTAAAAATCTGTAAGCCAGATGTAACGGAGGAGGAGGTTAAATTTCAGGTTGAGTTGTTGAATTATCTTGAGAACAGAGATTTAAGTTTTGATGTACCTTCTATCATTCCAACACAAAAAGGTAATTCTTCATTCCCGATTCAATTAAATGATGTTGATTATACTCTAAGAGTTCATTCATGGGTAGAAGGAAGAATGCTCTCCGATGTAAATCCAAAAACATCAGAAATGTATTATTCATGGGGAGAAATATGCGGAGAGTTAAGTTCGGTTCTTAAAGGTTTTGATCATCTAGGAGCTCATCGATTTGATAAGTGGAATCCTTCTGAGAGTTTGTATTCCAAGCGATATATTGATCATTTTGATGATCCTGAGAAAGTAAAGATGGCAGAATATTTTTGGGCTTTATTTGAAAAGTCAACTTTGCCAGCATTACCTGAATTGCGAAAGAGTGTTAATTATAGCGATGCGCATGAACACAATTTATTAGTAGATAATAACCTGTCCAATCCGAGAATATCAGGTGTTATTGATTTTGGGGATGCGATCTATTCGACTACTATTTGTGAGTTGGCAATTGCTTGTGCGTATGCAGGCATGAATGTCAATGATCCACTAGCTTCGATGGCTGAAGTCATAAAAGGTTATCATTCCAAATTTCCAATTTTGGAAGCAGAGCTATTGATATTATTTCCTTTGATATGTGGTAGATTGATGATTACCGTTGCCAATGCAGCGCACAATTTACACCTCGAACCAGAAAATGAATACTTACAAATCAGTGCAATACCTGGATGGGATATACTTAATAAACTCAGAAGTATTCCTCCTCAATTTGCTCATTATTATTTTAGGGCAGCTTGTGATTTTCAACCTCATCCAAATGCAGATTTATTCCAGAAATGGATAGATGATAACAAAGAACACATTGCATCTCCTATAAATTTGGATGGAAAGAATGTGATACCTATAGATTTGAGTGTTGGAAGTTTAGATTTAGGTAGTAATTCTAATTTTGAAACCATACCTCGATTTTGTAGAAAGATTAATGATATTCTTGATGCTCAAAATGCAGATGTAGGTATCGGAGGATATGGTGAGATTCGTCCATTTTACACTACGGATGCTTACAAGGTTGAAGGTAATAATGGACCCCAATGGCGAACAAAGCATTTGGGAACTGATTATTGGGCTGATGCAAAGACTGAAGTTTTATCTTTTTGGGAAGGTGAGATACATGCTATTCAAAATAATGATAATCCATGTGATTATGGACCGACAGTAATTTTGAAACATGCAATATCTGATGATTTCTGTTTCTATTCACTTTATGGTCACTTGAGTGAGACTTCTCTATCTCATTGTAAAGTAGGTCAAAAGATTGGAAAAGGAGATGTGATAGGTTGGATCGGAGATAATGACGTAAATGGCGGTTGGCCTCCTCATCTTCATTTTCAACTTACGCTTGATCTTTTGGGTAATGAAGGTGATTTTCCAGGAGTCGCTTTTGTGTCTGAATCCGAAATCTGGATGAGCATTTGTCCAACATTACCGATGCCTAGATCAATCAACAAGATTAATCAAGATACGAATAAGACTGAACTTCTCAGAAAGAGAGAAGATATGCTGGGCAAGAGTCTAAGTATATCGTACCAAAATCCACTTCATATGGTTCGTGGATACGGTGTTTATTTATATGACAAGACTGCCAGAAGATATATTGATACTGTCAATAATGTTGCTCATGTAGGACACGAACATCCTCGAATTGTGAGAGCAGCTCATAGACAAATGGAATTGCTAAACACGAATACTCGATATCTCCATGAGAATATAGTGAAGTATGCTGAAGCGATATTGTCAAACTGCCCGAATGAAATGGAGGTGGTTTATTTTGTCAATTCTGGTAGTGAAGCCAATGAACTGGCATTACGAATGGCCAAGATTTACTCAGGACAGAAAGATATTATTGCACTTGAAGCTGGATACCATGGGAATACTGGTGCTTGTGTTGATGTCAGCAGCTACAAATTCGACGGTAAAGGCGGAAACGGTGCTCCTGAATATACTTCTATCTGTAGAATGCCTGATACTTATAGAGGGAGTTTCAAAAACGAATCAAATGCTGGTCTACACTATGCAAATGATCTAAATGATGCAATCCTCAAAATAAAAGAAAAAGGACGAAATGTAGCGAGTTTCATAGCAGAAAGTATCTTGAGTTGCGGAGGACAAATTGTATTACCTCCTAATTATCTAAAGGAGTGTTACAAGTTAATAAGAGCAGAAGGAGGATTATGTATAGCAGACGAGGTTCAAGTTGGATTCGGAAGGGTAGGTGATCATTTTTGGGCATTTGAATTGCAGGATGTTGTTCCTGACATTATTACCTGTGGCAAGCCAATCGGTAATGGTCATCCGCTGGCAGCTGTGATTACCACAAGAGCCGTTGCTGATGCTTTTACAAATGGAATGGAATATTTCAATACCTTCGGAGGCAATCCTGTTTCTTGTGCAATTGGAAATGAAATACTTTCTGTTTTAAAAGAGGAAAATTTACAACAAAATGCAAAGTCAATAGGAAGCTTTCTTTTGAAAGGACTTGAGGATTTACAAGAAAAGTATAAGATAATAGGAGATGTCCGCGGAGTAGGATTATTTATCGGATTTGAGTTGGTTAAAGACCGAAAAACATTAGAACCGGCATCTGCTGAAGCTACTTATCTTGTTAATAGAATGAGAGAACTAGGAATCCTGATGAGTACCGATGGACCTTTGCACAATGTCATTAAAATCAAGCCTCCGATGTGTATCACAAAAGAAATTGCTACCGAAATTTTAATGCGGTTGGATCAAGTTTTTGCTGAAGACTTTATGTTTAAATGAATTAACCGCTAAGAGTGAGAAAGAATGCGCTAAGAGCGCTATGATGATAATCACATCTAACCTTGCGACCTTTTCGTCTGACTTCGAGTCTACTTTGCGTTTAAAATAAATAATACTCGAACTTTCTTAATTTTGCGAATACAAATCAATAAAACAGATGCATAATACGCCCACTTATAAATCATTTTGGTCTTTGGACTTCATAAATGAAAAGCAATTTTCATTAGGTCTTGGGCATTTGGGTATGATGATTTTCTTGTTTTTTGGACTTTATTTTTATCAAGAAAGACTTTTAATTATAGATGCATCCTATTACACTTACAATATCTTACACGAAGAGACTTTCTTCATTGCTCATAACAGATACATCAATTATTTTAATCAGTGGCTACCACTATTGTTGATGAAAATGGGTGTTGGCTTGAAAGGAGTTTTGATCGGCTATTCAGTGAGTTTCATTTTATTTTATTACGCAATATTTGCCATTGTCGCCCATGTTTTCAAAAATCATAAGGCAGCATTGTTTATGGTCATTACGCTAATATTGAGCTGTAGATTCAAGCATTTTATGGCGGTTACTGAAACGACAAATACGCTTGCCCTTTCTTTTTTATTTATTGGTTGGGTGACACGCGAAACTTATCTTGAAGAAATGCACAAAAAGAAAGAGTGGTTAATCGCACTAGGGTTGATGTTGATTTTGCTTCTTGGACATCCGATAATCTTTTTGCCTTTGATGAGCTTCCTGGCATTTTACCTTGTCTTCTACAAACAACTCAAGAACAAATATGCGTGGCTTACATTCAGTTTTGTTTTGATCGCAATGTTTCTTAGATATAAAGTATTGCCAAGCAGCGGATATGAACAAAATAAGATGGCTGCTTTCCAAAAAACCAGTGAAATATTACCAGATTTTTTCAACAATTGGACCTACAATCATCTGAAAGATTATACAATGAAGCATTTCAAGTGGGGATACTATTTCTACTTGATATCATTATTTGCCTTGCTGTATATGAAGCGATTTTTAGCAGCATTTGTTTCACTTGCTACCTTATGTTGTTTTGTAGTAGTGGTTGTGATTATTTATTACAAAGGGGAATCGGTCAACATGTTGGAGAGTTACTACACTTTTTTTGGATATTTCTGGGGATTCACAGCTCTAGCAGTTTTTAGCCAAATCAAGCTACCCAAAATGGCAAAATTTGCACCAGTCGCTATCATTTTATTAATCAGTTTCAGGTCGTTATTTTTGCATGGTGGATTTTTTACAGAAAGATTAGAATACATTAATAGTCTAACTGAAGAAGCTGCTGCAAAAGGAATAAGCAAGACCCTTTATCCAAAGAGTAAAATGAAAGGGCATTTGATAATAGTGCCTTGGTCAGTTTCATTTACATCACTTATGTACAGCACACTAAAAGACCCAAAAGATTCTAGGACAGTATATTTATATGATAAAAAGGAATTAGAGAAAAAGATCAAAGAGGAGGATGAAAATCTATTTTTAGGCGCCACTTTTAATCTTAAACAATTTAAAGCAGATGATATTCCAAAACGGTATTTTAATTTGACGAAAGGGAAGTATTATTTGATTGAGGGGTAGGAGTTTTAGAGATTGAAGAGATTGAAGAGATTGAAGAGATTGAAAAGATTGAAGAGATTGGAGAGATTGGAGAGATTGGAGAGATTGGAGAGATTGGAGAGATTGGAGAGATTGGAGAGATTGGAGAGATTGGAGAGATTGGAGAGATTGAAGAGATTGGAGAGATTGAAGAGATTGAAGAGATTGGAGAGATTGAAGAGATTGGAAATTGAAAATGAATAGTACACTTCTGCGAAGGTGTGATTTTTTAAAAAGCAATTAATCGAGTGATAAAATTTAGAAAAGCCAATAAGCAAGACGTAATAGAGATCGTCCGTATGATCGCCAACGATAAACTAGGAGCAATTCGCGAAGACTTCCACGATCCTCTACCTGAAACATACTACCAAGCTTTCGAAAACATCAATAATGATCCCAACCAAGAACTCATTGTTGTCGAAGATGAAAATCAAGATATTATTGGAACCATGCAATTATCCTTTATACAATACCTCACTTACCAAGGAGGTATCAGAGCCCAAATCGAAGCAGTGCGAATACGTGAAGATCAAAGAGGGCATGGGATAGGAGGAAAAATGTTCATATGGGCAATTGAAAAATCAAAAGAAAGAGGAGCGCACCTTTTACAATTGACCACAGATAAAAAGAGGCCTGAAGCTTTGAGATTCTATGAGAAATTAGGTTTTACAGCTTCCCATGAAGGAATGAAAATGCACATTAAAAAGTAATCAGCGAAGCTTAAAAAAAACTAAAAAAATGCAAAGGTGCTTTGACACCTCCACATTTTCCGTGAGATGAAGGTTAATTGGGGCTATGCGATATTGATATCGATTGTAACATTTCTCCCATGATTTTTGAGAATTTAGTGAATGCCTTTGGAGGTTCGATCGTATTTATTGTACGTTTAAGTTTGTGGCTTATAATTTCAAACATTCCAGTTACACAACTGCTTCTGTGTGCTTTGAAAATGAAAGTCGATTTATTATTGATTCTGTCTCTATGGATTTGAATTGATTTTGATGTCTGACCATAAAGTCGAGCCAAAGATCTTGAACAGGTACCAAATAGGAAATATTCAGTGCCGTACATTCTCAAGGCATAAGTCATAGATAACCATACAAAAATGTTTAAGAATGTATTTGTTCTATATCTTTTATTGATCCAGAAACAAGTGATTTCTGTATATTTTGAAAGTTCTCGCAGTTGAGAGACTACAGATGCCTGCTTCTCCGGCCTGGCAAAGAATTCAATGGTTCTAAAATTTATATCTCTACCTAAAATAAATCCGCCGATCAGTTTATTTCTCCAATAAATTGCAAAAACTCGATTCGCTTCATTATGCATGTATTCTTCAGGAATAGGTAATCCAGAACAAGAGAAATACATTTTTGAGAAAGTGCTTAGCTCATCTTTGGTTGTGATTTGTCGAATTGTAGGTAGAAAGTTCATTGTTTTAATTTTATGGGGTTTTTTAAGTATTTTTTTTAATTGTTGATAATTCAAAGATGAGGCATAAAGGAATGTGTTAGACCTACATTTTAATGTAATCCATTACAGATTTATAAGATCTTTACAGTATCAACTCTGAAAAATATTTGGTATTTATTGATTAAATTCGATATAATATTTCAACTCTAATAAATTGGCATTTTCGTTGATTTTACTCGAATTCACTATGCGAGTGTTCGTTTAATATTGATCACGAGATATCTACTCACATGTAATATTGATCAATAGAAACTGTCTCATAATGACTAAATTTATTGCCAATCTATATTGGCGCTGTTTGTTTGTGTTTGTATTAAACTGATACCCAAAATTAAGAATGATAGTAGCTTAAATTAAGAGTAGAAACACCTATTTATCAAAACAGGTAAAATTACCTGCTACTAGACAAGCTGTAAAAAAAATAAGAAAATTTTAGTGTCACCTCATACCCAGCATCAGTATTAATATTCATTCTACACCTAAATTTTTAGCACGCATTGTCATATTGCTGAGTCCTAGATCTGATGTTTTATAGGATTTGACTTTAATGTCTTCATTGTCATGAATGGACATTGCAAAGTGCGACTTATCCATTTTGAGATCAATGTTGACCATATCACCATTGTAGGTAGTGAAAAGAATTACGTTTTTCAAAATATGTACTTGATTTACATATTTAAATAAGTTTTAATAGGTTAAAGATGAGATTATCCGTTAAAAAGTAATAAAAAGTAAATTAAATCTTCCAAAGAATAAAAATTAGACTCAATAAATAATATGTTTACACTTTATTTAAAACACCTTTATTAATGCAAATCTTTGTAATATCTTTTCTGGCCAAAAGTATTTGCATGATTAATATACCTTAAAAACTCCCTTTTAATTGCCTCTCAAGCAATACTGATAAGTAGAACCTTGTCAATTAAATAATATGGATTGATATAAATGTCAATGTATAGTTGTATTGCACATAGGATTGAACAAAAAACAGGAAAAGAAATGGATTTTAAAAAGGTGATAAAATTGAAAACCCCAAAAGGGGAGGAAGTTTTAGTGAATTTTAATAATGTGGCCTATTGCCATAAAACAAACAATAACAATACGTCCTTGCGATTTACTTATTCTCAGGGTAAGGAAAATAAAGGAGTTTATTTAGTAGTAGTTGAGGCATTTGAAGAGATACAAAGAATGTTAGGAAATAATGTCGATCTAACTATGTTTGACAAAAAGCAAGTGGAAAATAGTGGATGACGTGAATTGGTTTCACAAAAAAGTCTAACAGTCTTAAAATTTCAAATTTTACTAAATTGTGGTAGGAAATTTGGACTTAATAATAAATAGCAAATTTCATTTTTGGCAGAAATGGCTTACATGGTCTAATATTATGGCTGTTACAATTGGAATTTTAGTTTCCTTCGCTGGCAATTCTATTGTATTTGAAATACATAGTAATTTTACTAAAGATTTGTTTTTTCTTGAAAATGATTTTAATCCTGAAGTATTGAAGTTAAAAATTGGTTATTTGGGATTATATGGTAGACCATGGTTGGGTTTCATCTCATGGTGATTATGATTTCTGAGAATGCTTTTAAAAGAAAAGAACGCTGGGTCTATCTTTCTGTTTGAATTGCAATGCTATCTTGGTTTGCTATAAATAGTGGCATTTCGATATATTATGGTGCTATTTATAATGTTGTTATCATCAATATGGTAGCCTTGTTAATGATTTGCTTACCATTGATAACGACAAGGAAGGAATTCAAACTGTCATAGCATTAAAGCGAAGAAAAGGTCTCTTGCCCATTCCCAACTATTTGGAATAATATCGTCAGAAGTGCAATTTATGTTATACTATGTATTTTTCAATTTTAATCTCTTGGGTTTTAATTCCCGGATGCTTGCATCGAAACTTTAACTGAATCCTTTGTGCGTGTGATACGTATGCATTTCGGTTTGTCTTTTCTATTTTGTTGGCATTTTAGATTGGATTAAATCTGAATATAAAGAAGCATAGCCATGACTGGGGGACTGACAGATCATCGCAGATATGACTGAACGATCATCGAAGATATGACTGAACGATCATCGAAGATGTAGCAGCGATAGCTGCTAAGAGAAGGAACGCGAGCGGTGGGTGGACATACGATAGCTGCTAAGTGAAGAAACGCGCTAGCGGCGGGTAGCGGCGATAGCTGATAAAGGAAGGAACGCGTAAGCCAGTGGGCTGCCCTAAAGGGGCAATAGTTTCTGCACGTTGCTAACGCATTCCTTCACTTGAAGTACTGTCGTACTTAACTCAATTGCATTGAGACTGTTCAGTCACAAGGCGAAAGTCGGATTGAGATAAAGATTATCAATTTTAAATAAAAGTAATTGCAAAATGCACATTGTGATACCTCGTATGCTTGCATCGAGGTAGTTCATTGGCTTTGCGTAGATCTACTGTAATTTAGCGTAATACTACTTGAATTCGACTTTTCAAGGCAATTGATAATAAGAGTTTTGTAATTTGAATGTTCATAGAATTTGTCAAGTGGATAAAATGATAATATTAACAACCCCAAAAGGGGAATCAATTTTACTGAATTTTAGAAATGTAGTATATTGTCATAAGACACATAATAATAATACTTCATTGAAATTTAATTACGGTTTAGGGCTACAGAATAAAGGAGCTTATATTGTAGTAGTAGAAAACTATGATGAAATAATTGGACTTCTAACTTAGCTATTAAAGGAGATTCAGAAGTTAAGCCAAGTTTTTGAGTTTAGAATAAGTGTTTACTAAACAGAGGCAATTATCGGCATTAGTCAGTTTAGTATTTTGAGTTGTTATTATCCGTTAAAAGCTCAAAACTGTTTGAGTATGTAGGATTACACTTTGAAAGTTTACTCATTGAATACCAATAATTACTATTTGTAAATCAAACCATTGTACGAGTTTTTTTGCTCTTAGGAAAATAGGAATTCTGCCACCCGTCGCTTTCGCGTTCCTTCCTTTGCTGGCTATCACTGCTACCCGCCGCTAGCGCGTTTCTTCACTTAGCAGCTATCACTGCTACATCTTCGATGATCGTTCAGTCATATCTGTGATGATCAGCCAGTCTTGTTAAGAACTGGGTAAAGCCTAGGGTTTATTGATTCGTTTTTGGGCTATGCCAGGACTGATTGATCTTTTATGCAATAAAAGTGATAATGAAATTATCAAATGAAGGAACACGATAGTGACGGGTAGGCAATACCCGTCATGGCGAATGACCATACTGTTATGAAAATAGATTCACTCGTATTTACGTAAAATATTAAGAAAATGGGGTAGTTTTCAAGAATAAAAAAGTTAATTTACTGAGGATCAATATGTTTATTCAATTATGAATATGCCTATTAACCCAACTTGAAAAATATATTACACAAGTAGCTGTACGTCAATCTATTACGAATTGTAATTTTACATTTGGGTCACTACTTTTGTTTTTCTAGTTGGTTAATAACGGCTCTAATAAACATGGCG
>Ga0256847_1001394_pt1 | contig 12466 bp, 9 predicted proteins | sample TeddybearmetaG_FD_189099 | JGI IMG/M metagenome (GOLD analysis project Ga0256847, IMG submission 189099) | Hydrothermal vent microbial communities from East Pacific Rise, Pacific Ocean - Teddybear | ecosystem: Environmental > Aquatic > Marine > Hydrothermal vents | place: Pacific Ocean: East... | reverse complement strand
CCGGATGTGACCCGCGCGAATTTGGCCGCGATTATTGAGCGGGCGCAGTCGCAGGGCGTGACGGTTGTACTGGCCGGTGTCGAGCCGCGCTTTGATGCGCCTGCTGGTAGCCGCGATGCCGCTTTTGCGGCGATCTATCCAGACCTTGCGGCGACCTATTCCCTGCCGGTTTACCCGGCATTGCTGCGCGGTGTACGTGATAGTAGCGAGCTGTTGCAGAGCGATGGCCTGCATCCAACGGCCGCCGGTGTAGAGGTGATCGCTGATCAGCTTGCGGCATTTCTGGAAGCTGAGTTGCAGGCTGAATAGGGCGATCTCATGTATTGAGACCGATGCTGTAGGCGGTGAAATTTTTGCCAACTGGATTGGCGCAATTTCCATGGGCATTCATTCGGTATTCTGATAGGTCAAAACCCGATAGATTCGGAGATGGATATGCAGTTTTTCGTGGATACCGCAGATACGGGTGAAATTAAGCGGCTTCAAAAGATCGGCCTGATAGATGGGGTGACGACGAACCCGTCACTGATCATGAAAAGTGGGCGCGACTTCAAGGAGGTGATCGCCGAGATTTGCGCGATTACGCCGGGCCCGGTGAGCGCCGAAGTGACCGCAACTGAGGCAGACGCGATGCTGGTTGAAGGTCGCACGCTGGCCAAGATTGCAGGCAATGTCGTGGTCAAGATCCCGCTGACGATGGACGGGCTTGAGGCCTGTAAACAGTTCACCGATGAAGGCATCAAGACCAATGTGACGTTATGTTTTAGCGCTAATCAGGGCTTGCTGGCGGCGAAAGCGGGCGCGACTTATATCTCGCCTTTCCTCGGGCGGCTGGATGATATCGGCATGGACGGTATGGACCTGATCGAAGAGCTGCGGGTGATCTATGATAATTACGGGTTCGAGACGCAGATTCTTGCGGCCTCGATCCGCGGGCCGAAACATGTGCAGGAATGCGCGCTGCTCGGCGCCGATGTTGCGACCATCCCGCCGAACGTGTTTGACGCACTGGTGGCGCACCCGCTCACGGAAAAAGGGCTGGCGGCGTTTCTGGCCGACTGGGGCAAGACCGGGCAGAGTATCACCTGATTTTATGCCGCGCTAAGCGCCTGCGGCGCAGCGGCATGAAGCGGGTTCAGGGCTGTTTTGCCTGCCTCCTAAGTATCCGACTGCCCCGGACTTGATCCGGGGTCTCAGCAACACAGAGACCGGACTTGCCTAACCAGATCCCGGGTCAAGCCCGGGGCAGTCGGAGTTGGAGATACAGCTCCTCTACAATATAAAACCGGGCAGCCAGTCCTGAAACAGAGCAGACTTTTCGGCATAGTCGGTTTGGGCCTGCTCAAGCGTTCTTTGGATGAAACGGACATGCGCGCCGGGTCTGATCTGGCCGAGAAGGTGCTGGTCGCAGCGGGCGATATGGGCGATGCGGGGGTAGCCGCCTGTGGTCTGCGCGTCGGCCATCAGGATGATCGGATGGCCGTTTTCAGGACATTGCACCGTGCCGGGGAAGACCGGCGCGCTTTTCATCTTTCCGTCGGATGCGATGTCGAGCTTGGGGCTGTCTAGCGTGATGCCCATACGGTCAATCTGGCGTCCGGTCTGGAAGGTCTCGCTGTAGAAAGCCCGCGTTGATGCCGGGCTGAGACGATCTGCTTCGGCGCTTGGACAGGCGCGCAGGGCGTAGCTCTCGCCAATATGCGGGCGCAGGTCAGGTGGCGTTTGCAGAATGGGCAGGTCGGTTGGTTGCGCATGGGCGGTGAGACGGTCACCGGCTTGCAAAGCGCGGCCTTTATGGCCGCCAAGGCCCGCCGGAAGATAAGTCGAGGGCGAGCCGAGTATTGTGTCAGCGGTGAAACCGCCCGCGATGGCGAGATAGGTGCGTAGGCCGGTTGTCGGCATGGCTATGTCGAGGACTGATCCGGCTGGGGCGTGCTGGGTCTGGTGGGGTGCAATTGGCGCGCCGCCCAGCGTGATGTCGCTGGCGGCACCTGTCAGCGCGAAGTGGGCCTCTTGCTCAAACCTGAGCGATACACCGCCATAGGTCATCTCCAGCGCGGTAGCTTGCGCCGGGTTGGAGACAAGCGCGTTGGCCAGCGCCATAGAAAGGCTGTCTGCCGGGCCGGACCAAGGCATGCCCATATGGCGATAGCCGAGGCGCGGGGCCCCTTGCAACGTGCTCTGTAGGCCGGGTTTGAGGATAGTGAGGGTCATGCTGAAACGAAGCGGATTTGCTGGCCGGGATGGATCAGGAAGGGCAGTTTTGAACTGGCATCGAACAGGGCTGTGTCGGTGCGCCCGATCAGCGGCCAACCGCCGGGGCCGGGCATGGCATAGAGGCCTGTATAGCCGCCGGATATGCCGATTGAGCCAGCTGGGACATGGGTTCGCGGGGTTGATCGGCGCGGGATTGTGAGGGCTTTGTCGAGCCCGCCGAGATAGGCAAAGCCGGGGGTGAACCCGATCATTTCGGCAGTGTAGAGCGGTGCCGTGTGGCGGGCGATCAGGTCGGATGGGCTGAGAGACAGGGTGTCGCATATGGCTTGCAGGTCTGGACCGCTCTTGCTGCCATAGTGGACAGGTATGTCGAGGATCGGGGCGCTTTCGCGTGGCTGATCAGGCATGGATCTTTGTGCGGCCGCAAGCTGATCAGACACGGATGACGGGGTTATGGCAGCGGGATCATAGCGCACCGCGACGCTATCGAGGCCGGGCACGACCTCGAGCCAATCGCCGGTTTGGCGCAGATGCGCGGCGAGGGTCTGGGCTTCGGCGGCGTCTTTGACCGCGAGGCCGATGACGTCATCGGCGATGATCTGGAAGCGCGGCTCGGTCATTGCGGGGCGCGGACGTTTATACCGGCGACTTCAAGTGCAGCGCGGATGGCGCGGGCTGAGCTGAGCGCGCCGGGGCTGTCGCCGTGCAAGCAGAGGGTCTGGACCGGCAGGGGGATTTGTTTGCCATCAATGCTGGTGACGGTCTGCGTGGTCGCGATGGATAGAGCTTGCGCGATGCGAGCAGCGCCGGTTTCGAGCACGGCGCCGGGCCGATCACGCGGGACGAGGTGGCCGTCTTCGGTATAGGCGCGGTCAGCGAAACCTTCGCTGAGATAGGGGATGTTGCGATCAAAGGCAGCGGTTTCGAGGGCCGAACCGGGCGGACCGAACAGGCGGGGGCGAGGCAGGAGGGTACCGGTTAGCTCAGCAATGAGGTTGGCGAGGCGTAAATCGCTCGCGGCTTCATTGTACAAAGCGCCGTGCGGTTTGAGGTGGGTGATCGGAATGCCGATCTGGTCAGCGTGGGTGGTTAGGGCTTCGATTTGGCTTGTCAGGGCGGCTTTCAAGTCGGGTATCGAGATGTCGACTTTACGACGTCCGAAACCTTCGCGGTCGGGGTAAGACGGGTGCGCGCCGGCGGCGACCCGCTGGGCTTTGGCGAAGGTGAGGGCGACCTGCATCGTGTTCGTGTCGCCAGTATGGCCGCCGCAAGCGATGTTGCAGCTGGTGACTACGGCCATGATCTCAGCGTCATGGTCCATGCCTTCGCCAAGATCGGCGTTGAGGTCGATCCAGCCTGTCATGGCCAGACGCCTGCTGCGCGCATGATTGCCCGCAAGCCGAGACCAAGTGTGATTGCGACAACCGCGCCGCCCGCAAGATTGGAGGCAAGGCCATTGGCATGGGTGCCGAGCAGAGCTTTGCGGTTCATCACGATGAGCAGGAAGATCGCAATAATCGGTAGCAACAAGCCGTTGGCGTATTGCGCGATCAGAATCAGTTCGACTGGTTTGATGCCGAGCATGGCGATACTCGCGCCCGCGATGACAACAGCCAGCGCGGTATAGCGGAACAGGATCTTGCGCCTTGCCTCGCCGCCGCCGAGCATTTCGCTTAAGGCATAAGCGGTGGCCATTGGCGCGGTGATGGCGGAGGTCAGGCCCGCAGCCAGAAGGCCGATGCCGACAAGGTAACGCGCGGCTGAGCCAAAGGCGGGTTCAATCGAGCGGGCCATATCGGTGGCGTTTTTCACTTCAAGCCCGGACTGAAACAGGCTGGCGGCGGCGGTGGCTATGATTAGGATCGAGACCAGACCGCCAAGGCCGATGGAGATGACGGTGTCGGCGCGGGCCGCTTTCACGCCGTCTGGGCCGGTCCATTTCTCGCGCGCGGCGGCGGCGTGCAGGAACAGGTTATAGGGTACGATTGTGGTGCCGATCAGGGCGATTGTGGTCAGTAATCCGCCGCTGGGAATGCGCGGGACGAGGCCAGAGGCGAAGGCGGTGAGGTCCGGGCGCACGATCACGGCGCTGGCGATAAAAGCAGCGCTCATCAACAGAACGAGGCCGATGAGTAGGCGTTCGAGGGCTTTGTACTTGCCATAGATCAGGGCGGCTGCGGCGAAGAGGGCGAGGGCGAGAACCACCCAGCGGCGGTCTATGTTGCCGTCACCGAGAATGGCTTCGATGCCCAACGCGCCGCCGGACAAGTTTCCTGCTTCATAAGCGCCATTGCCGATGGCGAGGGCGGCAAAGACCAAGCCGCCAACCGCCCATTTCAGCGGGCCTGTGCCGACCGACTGCATCAGGGCTTCGCCAAGACCGAGCCGGGCGCCAGCGCCAAGCCGGGCGGCCATATCCTGTAAGATCACGGTCGCAACGGTGGCAAATACCAATGCCCAAATCAGGGCATAGCCAAAATTCGCGCCCGCCAGCGTGCAGGCTGTAACGGTGCCCGGCCCGATAAAGGCGGCGGCAACCAGTGCGCCGGGGCCGAGCGAGAGCTTCATTCCGGCTTGCCTGCGCCGGTGATGCCGCGCTGTGTGGTGAGGTATGTGGCAAAGCTGGCGAGCCAATGGCTGCCTGAATAATGTGCGTCAGAGACCGCTGCGATGCCGGTCTCGCTATGCAAGCGCGCCGAGGCGAGCAGGGCAGGGCGGCGCGGATCGTCGGGTGATAGGGCTGCGGCGATGCCTTCCAGCGCCCAAGCGCGTGAGAGATTAACCCCGTCGAGGTGAACCAGTTTGCCGTCAGTGGCATCAAGCACAATGCCGGGCGCGAGCCAGTCGGCGCTGCCATCGGTCGGGATGCTCGGCAGGAAGCGCGCCAGCCAGCTTGAGAAGGCGGCGCGGGTCAGGACGCGGCGCATCAGGTCAGCCTCCATCAAACATGGTGACAGGAAGTCCTCGCCCGAGGGTTCGTAGGCTAAGGGGCAGTTAACGTCATTGCTGTGGAAGGTACGGATACGGGCGACCAAGGCTGCCTCAAACGATGCGTTCTCTACCGTGCGAGCATAGTCGAGCATCAGGCCGAAGGCGAAGGCGGTCTGGTTATGTGTTCCGAGGCGAACCGGGTAGGACAGTTTAGGCAGCCACTCAGTGGTGCGGGTGACAATCTCGATTTCCAGAGGGCGCAGGGTTTCGCGCCACGCCTGCAGGACCGGGTCAGAGCTCTCGTCGAGCTCGGCGACCAGCTGCAGGAACCATGCGATACCGTAGGGGCGCTCGAACGAGGCGCGGCCTTTGGCGGTGTAATAGGCGACCTCGCCCGCAATATTATCGGCGGTGAAGCTCTGCGACAGGGCGGTTTCGATGGCTGGGCGTAGCGGCGAGTTGGGATCGGTTTTCAATATCCGGGTCAGTAGCCAATGGCCGTGGACCGAGGAATGCCAGTCAAAACAGCCATAAAAGGCCGGGGTCAGCTGGCTTGGTGTACAGACATCTTCCGCCGATTGCATGACGTGGCCGATCTTGTTTGGATATTCGCGGTGGACGCAATCAAGCGCGAGGCGTGCAAAACGGCCCTCAATTGTGGTTGCGCTTGGCGCGGCTGAATCTGGTTCAGGTGCTGGCTTTTCGCCCGGTGAACAGGCCACTGCCAGAGCAAAAACCAGGCCTGCCATCAAGAATTTCTGTCGCATGTATCGTCCCCTTGTGGGCTGCAATCGTATGCAGCCAAGCCGGCATTATCGGAATGACTGAGGCAAAACGCAAACGCTTCTGGTAAGGGGGCTGGTAACTGGCTTTGGAATTGCATAATTGGGCGCAAAGCATGGGTTTGTTTAAGCCTGTGTGATCACGTCTTGAGGGATATTTTTTACAGCATGAAACCGGTTTTCGATCTTGTTCTCCAACGCCAGCTGGAATCGCTGAGTACCGGGAATAATGCCTATCTGCTGACCTTCCTGCAGGCGGCGCGCCGGGCTGATCTGCATATTCGACTGGTTTTTGCGCCGTGGCGGTCATTTGGTAATCGGCCTTGGTCGGCGATCCATCCCGGTTTTGATCATGTGATTGATGAGGTGATCTGGCCGCGTGCGATCAAACTTGGGCGGGCCTATTGGTCACTATCACCGCGGGTCTGGGCGCGGTTTGGTGTTCGGGTGATCAAGGAGGGCCTGCGCCGTTTGGGCGTGAAGCAGACCATCCATAGTTATTTGGGTGATCCGCTGGGCCGAAGTGAAGAAAAGCTTGTGGCGGCGGTGTGCAAGGTTGATCCTGCGGCGATCCTGATTGCCGAGTACAGCTCACTGGCGCCATTGCTGAACCGTTTGCCGGACCACAAGGTTCGCGGCGTTCTGATGCATGATCTGATGTCCGCGCGGGCCGAGCAGTTCCGGCTCAACGATCTGAAACCGGATTTTCTGGAAGTCAGCGCTGCCGATGAGTTTGAATGGGTCAAATCAGCGAATTTGATGGTCTATGCCTCGGCCGACGAAATGGTCACATTTGGCTCACAAATGAGCGGCGCGCGAGCGGTTTGGCTGTGTCCTGAGCCGCCGGTCTATGCGGTATCAGAGACGGTTGAGACGCCGCGTCTGGTGTTTCTGGGCACGCGCCATGCGGGCAATACCGATAGTCTCAACCACTTTCTCGGCGATATTTGGCCGCTGGTGCGGGCGCGCCTGCCAGACGTGGAATGTTGGATCGCAGGTTCAACCGGCAAGGATGTTGCGCCTGAATATGAGGATCTGGCCGGGGTGAAGATACTTGGGCGGGTTGATGATCTGGCCGATATTGGCGGGCCAAGTTCAATCGGGCTAGCGCCAACACGACTGGCCTCTGGGGTGAGTATCAAAGTGGCGGAATATCTGATGCTGGGCATGACGTGCGTGGCTTATCCCAAGGCGCTGCAAGGCTTTGGCGATGCGTTGAATACCATGGTGGATGTCAGCGCCGACAAGCAGGCCTATGCAGACGCGATTGTCGCTTTGGTTGGCGACGAGAACAGGCGGGTTGCACAAGCCAAGAACGCGCCGGGTGAGGTTGCGCGAATTGGCCGTAACCAGCCGGTGATTGACTGTTTGCGCGAACTGGCAGCGGGCTGAGATGGCGGGGACGGGCGCAGATATGACCTATGTTGAAGCAGATGCGGCGAGCGCTGACGAGGCCGCGCGCCTGAGCAAGACGCTGGCCGATGGCAAGACGGATCGGACATATTTCGTTGATTTTGACCATACGCTGTTGCTGTCAAACTCAACTGAAGTGTTCCTGCGTTCGGCGCGGCCCTATGCGATTTATGCGATTCTGTTGGCCGTTCTGAAAGTATTTCGCCCGTGGAAACTGCTTGGCGCGAACGCAGATTTTGTCTGGCGCGACACCATCCGCGCGCTGGCCATTATCATCACGGCGCCGTGGATATTGCTGTCTTTTCCGAAGAAAGCGCGGGCAATTTTCAGTCATCAGATCAATCGCAAGCTTGATGCGATGCTGGCCGATGTGCCGATTGAGAAGATCGTGATCATCAGTTTCGGCTTCCGTTTTGTGATCAAGGCGCTGGTTGCCGGGACGCGCTACGAACAGGCCCGGATTGTCGCGCCAAGCCTGTTCGGCGCGGTGACGGCGCGCCAGATTGGCAAGATCAGGATGCTGGAAGAGATGGGGGTGAGGCTCGATCCGGACCGCGATGTGATGATTACTGACAATGCCGTCGATGACGCGGATATCATGGCCCATTGCGATGACGGGTTTCATATTGAGTGGACCGATGCGCAAGCGGCAGCGCCAATGACACCGGGCTATGTGCCGTTCTTCTATACCGCCAAGATCAAGCGCACGCCGGGCTTTTTCATCAAGCAAGTGGCGCTGGAAGAGTTGCCGATTGTGCTGTTGGCCTATGGCTTGTTTGGCTGGGGGTTCAGTCTGGCGACATGGATTTCGCTCGGCCTGCTGTTTGCTGCGTTGATCGTGGTCTATGAGATTGGCTATGCCGAGAATGATCAGGTTGGCTTGAAGACCGAGGAAAAGCCGAAACTGACTGAGGCATTCTTCAAATATCAAAACTACCGGCTGGAACCGCAAGCTTGGATTTGGGCTTTTGTTCTGACCGCATTGGCGATCTGGATTTTGAATGACGCTGTGACCACGCAAATGCTTGGCCGATTTGGTTGGGCGCATCTCGGCACCGGGCTGGCGGGTCAGTTGGCAATGGTTGGGGTGTGGTTCGGGATTTTGATTATCAGCCGGATTGCATTCTGGGTGTTCAACAAGGCGTCGCTGCGCTGGCGGGTGTTTGCTTATCTGCCGCTGCATGTGAGCAAGTATTTTGGTTTTGCGCTGCTATTTCCAATCACCGCAATTGGTTTGGCGCTGCTCTACGCGCATATCGTGCGGACATGGGCGCTCTATGCGGTGCGGCGCGCTGGCGGCGATATCGAGTTTCTGTCGAGCCAGTTTGTGCGCTTGGCCTTCTTGATACTGTTGGTGCCGGTTATGGTCATGGCGGCGCCTCAGCAGGATTTGCTTGGGCAGTGGCAGACTTGGGCGATTGTCGGATTTTGCGTCGTGCGGGCGCTGCCTGAAATCCGCCGAAAGATGTTTGCACGCTGATTGCGCTTTCATTCCGGGCGCACTTAGAAGCAAATCCCCAGCATTTATTAGCTGTTTAGCGACAAATTGCAGTTAACCGACCTTGTTTAAGGGCCGCGTTAATGGTGATATGCTATATGGTACGGGGATTGCAAGACTGGTCTGTATAGAACGCCCGTCATCTAACATTTCGAATTGATTGGAACTCCTCATGCGCAATATTTTGAAACTTGGTTTGCTGAGCTGTGTCGCGATTGGACCCTTTGTGTCCGTTTCTGTTGCTCAAGATGAGTATTTCAGCCGAGACAAGTACGAGGCAGTCCTCGACAGATCTCAACCTGAGTTTGATGCAGAAGCCGTTCGCGTTGGCGCGTTCAATGTTCGTTCGTACGTGCAGGCCGGTGTGACGTCCAATAGCAACGTGTTCGCATCTGGCGACAACGAGGCTTCAGATGTAATCATCAGGATTGGCGGCGAAGCTCAGGCCAAGACGAATTGGACGAATAACGAAATAACCGCGAGTATTGGCGTGTTCAGAAATGAGTATGCCGATGTTAGTGACGAGTCGAACACCGATATACGGGGCCGTTTGCGAGGCCGTTTGGATGTGACCAAGACGGTATCGGTTGCTGCAACTGGATTTGCCGAGCAGCGCAGCGAGCCACGCCAAGATTTTGCCAATGCCGTTGGTGTTGATGGCCCGATCAGATTTGATCGCACGGGCGGGATGCTTGAAGCAAGCTACCACACAGGCCGTTTGCGCTGGGATTCCAGCGTTGCGATTTCTCAAACCGATTTTGACGATGGCCGCATCAACACGCCGGGCGTAAATTTTGGTCAGGAATTTGATCAGGACTTCCGTGATCGTAGTGTAACAACCACACGCAGCCGCGTAACCTATGCTGTAACCCCGGATTTTGCGGTGTTTGGTCAGGGGTCGCTCTACAATGTAGACTATGATCGCACGCAAACCCTGAACGGATCGCAGGTTACGCGTGACAGTGAAGGATACACGCTTGCTGTGGGTGCGAACTTCGAGCTTAGTTCGCTCATTCGCGGTGACATTGCCGTTGGTTATTTCGGCGATGATAAAGAGCAAGGCGCGTTCCAGGATGTTCAGGGACTATCGCTAGATGGCCGGGTTATCTGGTTTCCGACGCAGCTTACCAATGTGACGCTCACGGTTGATCGCCGGGTCGTCGATTTGGGCTTGGTTGAAACACCGACCGCGCTGCAAACGGGATTTGGTGCTCGGGTTGATCATGAGTTTCGCCGCAATGTAATTGGTTCGGTTTATGCGAACTTTGAGCAGCAAGATTATGATGACGTGGCGCGTACCGATGACGTGTTCGATATCACCGTTTCGGGGACTTACAAACTCAATCGCAAAGTCCATGTAGAAGGATTCTTACGTCAGATCGGACGTGATGTTAGCGGTGTTCCGCAAGCCGGAACGCTCTCGCACGATATCAGCTTGATTGGTATCGGCGTCAAAGTTTCACCATAACCGGGATCAATACCGGGGGGTAATCTTCAGTATTTATAGAGTAGCAAGCACGTGGCACAGAAAATCAGCATAGAACTACCATCGCAGTTTGGTGGACAGGAAAGTAGCGATTCGAATAATATTCCGATCGATATCAAAGCGTTGGTTAGTCTGGCGGTTCGCCGATTCTGGATGATCTTTATAATTGCGACGACGATTTTTGCTGCGATTGCCTACACGACGTTCACGCAAACCCCGATCTACAATGCAAACGCTGTTGTGATTGTTGACCGTAATCAGGCCAATGTGATTGATCTGGGTAGCGTCTTGAGTGGTGGCGGCTTGAATACTGCGGTCATGGATACTGAAGTCAAAGTGATGGGATCTAAATCACTGCTGACGAAAGTGGCGATCCGCCAGAAATTGACCGAGAATCCAGAGTACAACTCACGTCTGGTCGAGCGCAAACCCGGAATTGTGGACACGATCAAGGGCTTTCTGTCTGGCGGCGCCAAGACCGAAAAGGCCGATCCGTTTATGGATTTGAGCCCGGAAGAACGCGAAGCCGAAGAATTGGAAGTGGCCGTCAATAATCTGCTGGGCAATGTATCGGTTGGACGGGTTGGAACAACTTATCTGATCAAGGTCGAGGTTCGCAGTACGTCAGCTATCACTGCTGCAGCTCTAGCGAATGCCGTGGCTGAACAGTACCGGGTTGAGCAGCTTGAAACGAGATTGGATGCCACAAAGACGGCGACGCGATGGTTATCGGGGAAAACCGAAGGCATGCGCGAGGATTTGGCCATCAAGGAGCGTGCGGTCGAGCAGTTTCGCGCAGATTCTGGCTTGCTTGTCGCCCAAGGCACATCACTGACTGAGACCCAACTTGCGACGTTGGAACGGCAAAGATTGCAACTCGAGACGGACCTCAGCCGGGTGCAAGGTCGATATGACAATATGCGCCGCCAAATGCAGAACGGTGGCAATGTTGATAGTATTACCGAGGTCCTCAGTTCAACTGTGATCTCTGATTTGAAAAGCCAGCGTGCGACAGCGCTGCGGCGCGTGGCCGAGCTTCAGACAACACTTCTATCACAGCACCCGGATCTGGTTTCCGCCCGTAGTCAGGTTGCTGATATAGACAACCAAATACGGGCAGAAGCGTCGCGGATTACCTCAAATCTGGAATCTGAGGTGCGCGTCGCGAAAGACCGTGTCGCTGAAATCCGCGGGCAGATCGGCGCGTCACGCGGGCAATTGGTGCGGGATAATAGATCACTTGTACGCCTGCGCGAGCTTGAACGCGAAGCGACTTCAAGCCGTCAGCTTTACGAAGAATTTGACACACGGTTCAAAGAAACACGCGAGCAGAATGATCTGGTGCAACCAGATGCGAGGATCCTCTCGACCGCATCTGTACCAGAATCGCCAAGCTCACCGCGTAAGATGCTGAACCTGATTATTGGATTGATGCTCGGCGGCGTGATTGGCGCTGCGGTGGCTCTGATCAGTGAATTGTTTGACTCAAAACTGGAGTCTTCAGAAGAAATTGAACGCACTTTGGGCGTCCATGCTATCGGCACGGTGCCGCTAATCCGTACGAGCGGGTTCTTGGGGTTCGGCAGGAAAATCCCGGCAGACTATATGGTTGCCAATCCAATGTCGGCCTATGCTGAGAGTGTACGCTATTTGCGCGCTGCGATTGCCTTCTCTGACATTGATGCCAACACGCAAGTTGTCACCATGACATCGTCATTGCCAGACGAGGGCAAGACAAGTTTGACTTTGAGTCTGGGCCGTATGTCGGCCATGTCGGGCACGAGAACATTGGTTATTGATGGTGATTTCCGTCGCCGTCAGTTGACCGCTGCAGCGGGCTTGAATCCTGAATTTGGGTTCGTTGAATATTTGTTCGGCAAGGGGCAACTCGATCAGGCAATCTTGAAGGATTCAAAAACCGACCTGCATGTTCTGGCGCTGTCGCTGGACGGCCATTCGCCGCACGATGTCTTTGGGACGCAAGCTTTTGATGTCCTCTTGACCCACTTGCGGACAATGTATGATTTGATCCTGATTGATACTGGTCCGGTCCTGTTGATGGCAGAGGCGCGGATTATTGCCAGTAAATCCTACAAGACGATCCTAGCTGTGCGTTGGCGTCATTCAAAGCGTCAGACC
>Ga0256847_1001393_pt1 | contig 12468 bp, 11 predicted proteins | sample TeddybearmetaG_FD_189099 | JGI IMG/M metagenome (GOLD analysis project Ga0256847, IMG submission 189099) | Hydrothermal vent microbial communities from East Pacific Rise, Pacific Ocean - Teddybear | ecosystem: Environmental > Aquatic > Marine > Hydrothermal vents | place: Pacific Ocean: East... | reverse complement strand
TGCTAAAAGATGTGCTTTATGAATTGTCTATTTCTAAAGATGTATTTGAGTTTGGTTCTAGTAGATGTGATAATTTAGTCGAACGTGTTATGAAGGCAATTGCATAGTATAACTTAAAAATTAAATACTTCCGATTGTAGTTCTTTTTTTGCATCTTTAAATTCCTCCATCATTTCATAAATAATTTCACTAGCCGATTTTATATCGTGAATCAACCCAGAAATTTGTCCGATTTCTAATTCTCCATCGTCTAAATCGCCTTCAAACATACCTCGTTTTGCTCGGGCTCTGCCCAATAATATTTTTAACTCTTCTTTGTTAGTTCCCTTTTTATAAAGTGCTTGCAGTTCTTTATAAAACTTATTTTTAATAAGCCGAACAGGCGCTAATTCTTTTAAAGTAAGTTTGGTGTCGCCTTCCATTGCGTTTACAACAACGTCTTTAAATGCTTGGTGTGCCGAAGATTCTTCACAAGCTACAAATCGGCTTCCTAATTGTACACCATCTGCCCCTAAAACCATAACGGCAAGCATACCTTTTCCAGTGGCAATTCCTCCTGCAGCAAGTAAAGGGATTTCAATTTTTTCCTTCACCATAGGTATGAGTGTTAAGGTCGTGGTTTCTTCTCTCCCATTATGTCCGCCAGCTTCAAAACCTTCAGCAACAACAGCATCAACACCAGCTTCTTGTGCTTTTAAAGCAAATTTTACACTACTCACAACATGAACAACTGTAATACCATTTTCTTTTAAAATTGCTGTATATGTCTTCGGATTACCTGCAGAAGTGAATACAATCTTAACGTCTTCTTCAATAATAATTTTTATAATTTCCTCGATGTTAGGATATAACATCGGAACATTAACACCAAACGGTTTTTGGGTCGCTTTTTTACATTTTTGAATGTGCTCCCTTAATACATCAGGATACATAGAACCAGCACCAATAAGTCCTAATCCGCCAGCATTACTAACGGCACTAGCGAGTTTCCAGCCACTATTCCAAATCATTCCTCCTTGAATTATTGGATATTTAATATTGAAAAGCTTTTTAATTCGGTTTTGCATTAATTCTTTATAAGTTTAAATCGTTGTGTTTTTTCTGAAGATTTTAATTGCACGATATACATTCCTTCGGAAAGAAAATCTGTAAAAATTGTATTTTCTTCGGAAGAAATATTCGTTTCGAAAACCAGCGTTCCTAAAATAGAATAAATTGCAAGTGAAGCACTATCAATATTTCTTGGAAGGTTAATATAAAGCACATCAGAAACTGGGTTTGGATAAATCGCAAATAATTCATTTTGTTGCAGCTCTTCTATTGCTAAAGTTTCTACTGCTAATAATGCTTCAGAAAAATCTGGAATACCATAACCCATTTCATCTGTTGGTGTATCAAACAAGTGTGCCGATTCTCGTACAATTTGCATAATTTCAGCATTTGTTAATTCGGGAGCAGTTTGCCAAAGACAGGCTATTAGTCCTGCTAAAATTGGCGAACTAAACGATGTTCCGCTACTAAATAAAATAGAGCCATCGGTAGTAATGTTTGCAGCTTCTCGGCCTTGTGCCATGACATCTGGTTTTATTCTACCATCGACAGTCGGACCAATAGAACTAAACGAAACATATTCGCCATCGGCATCAACCGCGCCAATTGTAAAGGCTCCGATTGCATCTCCAGGGGTTGCAACAAATCCAAATCCTTCGCCATCATTACCAGCAGAAGTAACAACCAACATTCCTTTTTCGAGAGCTAAATTTGCGCCTCTAGCAGCAAAAGTTGTTAGACCGTCTAAATCTTCGTAGGCATGATCATAATTTGCATTGTCATAATCTTGATAGCCCAAAGAGGTATTTACAACATATACACCCAAACTATCTGCGCGTTCTAATGCTTCAACCCAATAAGCTTCTTCTACGGGGTTTTCACTCGTTGCATCTTCGGTTCGAAATAAATAATAAGAAGCTTGTGGGGCAGTGCCAACAAATTCATTTTCAATAAATCCAGCCGAAGTACTTAATGTTCGTGTACCATGTGAACCAACTCCTGTGGCGTCTTCTTGCCTCAAAACAAAATCGTACGTACCTAGTAATCTACCTTCAGAAATTAAGTTCGAGAAACCTAGAATTGTGTTAACATCAGGAAAAGCGCTATCTAAAAAAGCAATAGGTATTTCGTTTCCTGTTAAATCATTTTCATGTAAAACCTGTCCGTTTAACTGTTCTATCTGATTTAATGCCGAACCATAATCATAAACAATTTTCGAATGTGTTTCAGCAAAAAACTTATTAGGGGTATTTCTAAAAAACGGGGCGGTATTTAAACTCTTATCTGCAAATTCGATACCCAACACAAAAGGGAAATCCAACAATGCGTCTATGTCAGGTATCAAACCACGAACATACACACAGTTCATCCATTTCGATTTGGCATAAACGGTAATTCCTTCAGCATTCTTAATTTCGGTAATATAGCTTTCGGTAACAGGTATATCGCGCTCATCTATAATAGTACCGTGCAATTCTTTTCTATCAATTGCTTCTTGTGTAAGAATTAATAAAGGGTCTGAAAGCGATTCGGCGACATTTTCTTTATCGGCAAAAAACACCCAAGCATCGTCTTCTCTATCTTGACCATAAGAAAACTGACACAGAAATAAGAAAAGGATAAAATAATATTTACCAAGCATAACAATTAAGAAATAACGCCGCTACCAAGGAGTTCATCGTCTTTATACCAAGCAACAAATTGCCCTTCGGTAATAGCAGATTGTTTTTCGTTAAAGATAACATAAAGTCCCGAATCTGTGTTATAGAGGGTTGCTTTTTGTAATGGCTGACGATATCGAATACGCGCTAAAACTTCCATACTTTCATTTATTGCAAGTTCTAAATCTTTACGTATCCAATGGGTTTCTTGTGGTAAAACGACTAAACCATTTCGATATAATCCTGAATGATTTTTACCTTCGCCTACAAAAATTATATTTTCATTTACATCGGTATCGATTACAAACAAAGGTTCTTTAGTTCCTCCTACAGCAAGTCCTTTTCGTTGCCCTTTGGTGAAAAAATGTGCTCCTTGATGTGTTCCAACAACTTTTCCATTCTCTTCGGAATAAATATTTTTTTTAGATAAGTATTTTAGCTTTTCTAATTCTGAAGAAAAAACGGGTGTCTCTTTTTTATAGCTATAAAAATCTGAAGGGATCTCAATGATTTCACCTTCTTTTGGTTTTAATTTTTGCTGAAGAAAATCGGGTAAGCGTACTTTACCAATAAAACAAAGTCCTTGCGAATCTCTTTTTTCGGCAGTAACTAAATCTAATTTTGAAGCTATTTCACGAACTTCTGGTTTTAAAAGTTCACCAATTGGAAACAATGTTTTCGATAATTGTTTTTGCGATAATTGGCAAAGAAAATACGACTGATCTTTATTTGGGTCTTTACCAGCAAGTAAACTATATGTTTCTTTTCCATTATTTTCTAGAACTCCTTTTCGGCAATAATGTCCTGTTGCAACATAATCTGCTCCAAGTTCTAATGCAATTTTTAAAAACACATCGAACTTAATTTCGCGATTACAAAGTACATCTGGGTTTGGTGTTCTTCCCATTTCATATTCTCGAAACATATAATCGACAATACGTTCTTTATACTGTTCGCTAAGGTCTACTGTTTGAAAAGGAATACCTAATTTTTCGGCTACCAACATGGCGTCGTTGCTGTCGTCTAACCACGGACAATCATTCGAAATTGTAACCGAATCGTCGTGCCAGTTTTTCATAAAAATACCAATAACCTCATAACCTTGTTCCTTTAACAAGTATGCAGCTACGCTAGAATCTACTCCTCCGCTAAGTCCGACAACAACACGTTTCATTTCAAAAAATAATAATGATATTAGTAATAAAGATGCAAAAATACGAAAATTAGAGTCGTTTAATTATCTTTTTTCTTACGCGGTTTTGGATAGGTTTCTTCTTTTACAAGCTTTCCATTTTGGTAGTATTTCCACAAACCGTGTTTAGCATCTAGTTTATAGGTGCCTTCGATAATAACATTTCCATGCGCATCGTAATAATATGCAGGCCCATGAAGCATATTATTTGTGTTATTTAATCTTTTAATGACAATACTTGCAGGCGAATAGTATAAATTTTCACCTTCTTTTTTTCCTTCAGAATACATAATGGTTTCTGTTAAACCACCATTTGGATAAAAGGTTGTAATCTTTCCATCGAGTAAACCATTTTTATAGTTTTCTTCAACCATGATAGATTTTCCATTTTTATGGTAATACAACCATATATCAATACGGTTTTTACCATTCATTTTACCCGCACTAATTTCCTTCCCATTTTCGGCAAAATAAGTTACCTCAGCAATATAATTTTCAACATTAAAAACCTTAACTATTGAAGGTTGTTCTTTACATTTTTCGCAATAAAACTTAAAAGTTCCAATTTCTTTTCCGTGAGAAAACTCACCTTCATAACGAAGTTGTTTAGTATCTGGAAAATATTTTTTCCAAACCCCATGACGCTTCCCGTTATCATCTAATTGATTTAGCTCGGTTTGTGCAAACACAATGCTTGTTACAAAAAACAAGCTTAATAAAAATGTAATATTTTTATAACTAATCATGAAAGGTGTTTTGTTTATAACGAAGATAATTAGTTTCTATTGAATCTTTTTAAATGATTTTTAAAAAAGAATACCATCAAATTTTTCTTTCTTAATTTTGAAACTCAATTCTAAGTTATGTCAGATTTTTGGTTTTATATTGTAATAGCAGTTATCATACTACATTTTGTGGCAGGTTTTGCTTACTTAATATACAAATTGTCACCAAAAAAAGAAGATAAAAAAAATGATGCTACACCAAACGGTGATTAACGCTTATTCTTCTTTTTCTGCTCTTCGGCTTGCTCCATCATATCAGACATTTTACGCTGAAAACGGTTTTGTTTCTTAGGTTTCTTTTTATTTACTTCAATCTTCGCAAGAATTTTCTTATCATCGATAATAAACTTCTTAATTACTAACATTATACCAATTGTAATTAAGTTTGAAACTAGGTAATACAACGATAATCCACTTGCATAGTTATTGAAGAATACAAGCATCATTAATGGTGATAAATACATGATAAATTTCATGTTTGGCATACCAGGCTGCTGATTTTGTTGCATGGTTTGTCCAGTAGTCATCATCATGTAAATAAAGATGGCAATAGATGCTAAAATTGGAAACAAACTAATATGATCTCCATATAAAGGAATATATGGAATCTCAGCTATTGTATCGAAACTTGAAAGGTCATCTGCCCATAAAAAGCTTTTTTGTCGAAGACTAAACGCACTCGGAAAAAATGTAAATAAGGCATAGAAAACCGGAATTTGCAGCAATGCTGGAAGACATCCTTTTAACGGACTTGCGCCAGCAATGTTTTGCAATTTCATTGTTTCTTGCTGAATCTTCATTTTATTACCTTCAAACTTCTTCTTGATTTCATCAAGCTCTGGTTTTAAAACTTTTAGTTTTGCTTGCGACAGATATTGTTTGTATTGTACAGGAGATAATAATAATTTTATTAAAACCGTAAGGAATATTATGGCAATTCCAGCAGGTAGAAATCCGCTTAAAAATCCAAATAAAGGTGTAACGAAAAGTCGGTTTATCATTCCGAAAATTCCCCACCCGGTGTATACCGATTCCCCCAAATTTTTATCATATGAGTTTAAAACTTTATAGTCGGTCGGACCATAATACATATTCATATCGTATGAAATACCTCCGCCATTAGCAGCCTCCAATGTAATTTTTGAATTAAACCTTTTTGTGTATACTGTATCAATTTCGGCATCTTTTACTAAATCTTCAGATATTAATGTCACCTCTTTAAAAGGAGTATTTGTTATAAGAATCGAGCTAAAAAAATGTTGACGATAATTCATCCAGCCAACATTTTTAGCAATTTCTTCGTCTTCCGAAGCCTGCGCTAATTTATCATATTTATCACCTTCATGCTCATATGTTAAACGGGTATACCTATTTTCGTAAACAATACTTTTAGAATGACGAAATCCCTTTAAATCCCATTCTAAATACATAGGTTGCGAAGTAGTAATCACATTTTCTAATCCTTGCGATTTAATACTAAAGTCAATCATATAATCATCAGGAGAAATCTCGTATCGATATTCTATATAGGTACTTGGTGAAGTTTTCAACTTCATAGAAAGCACCGTGTTTTCACCGTTTGAACTTAGTGTTGGCTCAAAAAATAAGTCTTTCGTATTTAGCAATCTATTATCGGCAGAAAATTGAAAATTCATACTAGAATTTCCATTTCTAATTAAATAAATAGGAATCGAATCGTATGTTGTGTGTTGCTTTAAACGTGCTTCAGAAATATAACCTCCTTTATTACTAATAGTTAGTGATAATACATCATTTTCGATAACTGTTGAAGCTTCAGTCGCAGAAGGTAATGTTGATGAATATGCAAAAGAACCTAGCTTGTTTTGCATTTTTTGCATACCTAAAGAATCTTGTGAATTAACACTGTTTAATTCTTCAGTAGCTTCAGTTAAGGTTACAGTTTCCTCTTTATTAGCTTCTTCAGATTCCTTTTTAGCATCGGCTTCTGCTTGTTCTGTCTTTACTTTCTCGGCTTCAAGTTCTTCTGGAGTTGGTTTGTTATTGTACATCATCCAAAACAAAATACCTCCGATTAAAATAAAACCAATTATCGAATTTATATCAAACTTTTTTTCTTCCATATTTACATATTAATTTCTTTCCGTTTAAGGAGTAAGAAATCATTTTCATTTATACTTTTTACTAAAATCTAAAACCATTTTAATTGTTTCAGTTTGCAAAGAAACAACAATCTCGCCGTAATTTGCAATTATGCCATACTGACATTTTATTTTTTTTCTGAAAATTCTTGAGCAGCTTTTACAAATGCAACAAACAGAGGGTGCGGATTTACAACTGTACTCCTATATTCGGGGTGATATTGAACCCCAACAAACCACGAGTGTGAAGGAATTTCGATAATTTCTACCAAGCCAGTTTCAGGATTTATTCCTGTGGCACGTAGCCCTGCAACTTCAAGTTGGTCTTTATAATTATTATTATACTCGTAGCGATGGCGATGCCTTTCTTCAATTGTTTTAGAATTATATACTTTAGAAACAATACTATTTTCAATAATATCACATTTCCACGCTCCTAAACGCATGGTTCCTCCTTTGTTAGTAATTGTTTTTTGGCTTTCCATTAAATCGATTACTGGATTACTAGTCGACTCATCCATTTCGGTTGAATTGGCATCGGAAATATTTAAAACATTTCGTGCATATTCGATAACTGCCATTTGCATACCTAGACAAATTCCGAGGAAAGGAATATCGTTTTCGCGAGCATATTGTACTGCTTCAATTTTACCTTCAATTCCTCGTTCGCCAAAACCAGGAGCTACAAGTATACCGTCTAATTTCGAAAAAGTGTTCTGAAATATATCATCATCAAGATGTTCAGAATGTATAAATTCTACTTTAACCTTCACCTCGTTTTCGGCTCCAGCATGTATAAACGATTCTAAAATAGATTTATACGAATCCTGAAGCTCTACATACTTTCCTACCAAACCTATTGTAACCTCCGATTTTGGGTTTTTATGTCGTTTTAAAAATTGATTCCATCGTTCTAACTTCGGAAAGGTTCCCTCACTTAAGTTCATTTTCTTTAAAACAATAGTGTCTAGACCTTCATCGAGCATCATATTTGGCACATCGTATATAGTTGAAGCATCAATCGATTCGATAACTGCTTCTTGCTGCACATTACAAAAAAGTGCTAATTTTTTTCTAATCTCATCCGAAATATGATGTTCGGTTCTACATACCAAAACATCTGCTGTTATACCGCTTTCCATTAATGTTTTTACCGAATGTTGTGTAGGTTTTGTCTTTAATTCGCCTGCAGCCGATAAATACGGAATGAGTGTTAAATGAATAACGAGTGCGTTGTCATTACCTAATTCCCATTTTAATTGCCGCACTGCTTCTATATATGGTAAAGATTCGATATCGCCAACAGTACCTCCAATTTCAGTAATTACAATATCGTAATCACCCGTTTTTCCGAATATTTGTATGCGTTCTTTTATTTCGTTTGTAATATGTGGAATTACTTGTACTGTTTTTCCAAGAAACTCACCACGGCGTTCCTTTTCGATAACACTTTGGTAAATCCGACCAGTAGTAACATTATTTGCCTGCGACGTTTCAACATTTAAAAAACGCTCGTAATGTCCTAAGTCAAGATCGGTTTCGGCGCCATCATTTGTAACATAACACTCGCCATGTTCGTATGGGTTTAGTGTACCTGGATCGATGTTTATATAAGGGTCGAGTTTTTGAATGGTAACACGATAGCCTCTCTCTTGCAGTAATTTAGCAAGCGATGCTGCGATAATTCCTTTTCCTAAAGAAGATGATACTCCGCCCGTAACGAATATGTATTTTGTAGATGTCATTTGCAACAAATATATGTTAACTATACGGGGTTCAAAAGTACTAATTTCTTAGCGACCTATGAAAGAAATAGGCTATTAGTATTTCTTTTATTTTAAATATTCCTATTTATTCCTTTTTTCTATTGATACTCCGACAAGCTCAGCACAAACATTTGAATACCTTTCTCACGAAAGTAGGAATCTGTTTTTAATAACGATGGATTCCCGTTTGCACGGGAAAGACATTAACCAAAAATTTTTAGTAATAATTCTTTAAATAAATCTGCCTGCGGAAGATTGACTGCACCAACTCCTTTACTTTTCATATCTATTTCGCGAATAGAACTTATGACACCGCTAACCTGCTTCATAGTATAATTTTTGGATGCTTGCTGATAGTCTTTAATAAAATAAGGACTAACACCAATAACAGAAGCTGCGTGCGATTTATCGGAGACGGAGTGGTATTTTAAGAGCTTATTGAAGAAGCTATAAAGCAACGCTACAGTCATAACCATTGGATGGTTTTTGGGGCTTTGTGCGAAATAATTTACAATATTATATGCCTTCCTCTCATCTCGTAAACCTATAGCTTTTTGAAGCTCGAAATTATTAAAATCCTTACTAATTCCTATGTTTTCTTCTATTAACTCGGGCGTAATTGTTTGCTCGGGATTTAAAATTAATTGCAGTTTTTCAAGTTCATTATTTATCTTGCTTAAATCATTTCCCAAAAACTCAACTAACATTTGTGATGACTTCGGGTCTATTTTATAACCTTTACCTGATAATACTTTTCTGATCCATTCGGCTACTTGATTTTCGTAAAGCTTTTTACTCTCAAATAAAACACCATTTTTTGCAATGACTTTGGAGAGCTTTTTACGCTTATCTAACTTCTTATATTTATAACAAAATACCAAAACGGTACTCGGTTGTGGATTTTCGACATAAGACACCAAGTTTTCGATAGTACGCGATAAATCTTGGGCTTCTTTTACAATAATTACTTGCTTTTCGGCCATCATCGGAAACCGCTTTGAATGGCTAACAATATCATCGATACTCACATCTCTACCGTACAAAACCATTTGGTTAAAGCCTTTTTCTTCTTCTGAAAGAATGTTGTTTTCAATAAATTCGGCAATGCGATCGATATAATAAGGTTCTTCACCCATTAAAAAATAAATAGGTTTTACATCGCCTGCTTGAATATCGTTTACTATTCGTTTTACTTCGTTCATTAAAAAAAAATCACCAATTTTGTAGCATGCAGCCACTAAATTTTAATAGCTACAAATTTCGTTTCAAAAATAGCGAAAATAAAAATTTTATCTTCGATTCGATACGGAAAAAATTTATTATGCTTACACCCGAAGAATGGGTACGGCAGCATACCCTTCAATTTTTAATGATGGAAAAAGAAATTCCGAAGTCATTATTAAATGTCGAAAAGCAATTAAAATTAAACAATACTACAAAACGTTATGACATTGTAGCATACAACCCTAATGGAAGTATTCACCTTATAGTAGAATGCAAAGGGCCTTCAATAAAAATAAATCAAAAAACCTTCGATCAAATAGCACAATACAATATGGTGTTAGATTCAACATATTTAATGGTAACAAATGGTTTAGAACATTATTTTTGTGAAATGGATTTTGAGAAGGAGCAGTACAATTTCTTAAAGAGTATTCCGAAGTATAAACTTAGTGAAAAATAATACCCTCCAAATTTTAATTTTGACCCTTTCAATTAATCTCTTTACTTTGCAAATATGAATGTCGCCGTAGTTATATTAAACTGGAATGGAATAAAATTACTCGAGCAGTTTTTGCCTTCGGTTATTGAACATTCAAAAAATGAAGCAAAAATTTACGTGGTGGATAATGCTTCAACCGATGGTTCGGTTTCTTTTATTGATTCAAATTTTCCAGAAATAGCTATTATTCAAAATACCGAAAATGGTGGCTATGCAAAAGGATACAATGATGGTTTAAAAAATCTTTCCGAAGATATTTTTATTTTATTAAATAGTGATGTCGAGGTAACAAAAAGCTGGATTAACCCAATTATTTCTGAATTTGAAAACAATTCGAGTCTTGCAGTCGTACAACCAAAAATATTAGACTATAACTCGAAAGATTATTTTGAGTATGCGGGTGCAGCAGGTGGTTTTATCGACAGATATGGCTATCCTTTTTGTAGAGGCAGGCTTTTTAATTCGGTTGAAAAAGACATTGGGCAATACAACGATACTGCTTCCATTTTTTGGGCTTCGGGGGCTTGTTTTTGCATCCGAAAAGACATCTTTATTAAAATGGAAGGTTTTGATGAAACATTTTTTGCACACCAAGAAGAAATAGACTTATGTTGGCGCATACATAATGAAGGTTTTGATGTTTCATATACAGGAGCAAGTACAGTTTATCATGTTGGCGGTGGCACTTTAAAAGCATCAAACCCAAAAAAGACTTTTTTTAACTTTAGGAATTCTTTATTATGCTTAGTTAAAAATACACGTGGTTTTACAAGCTTCAAATTAGTACTTACCAGATTATTTTTAGATGGTCTTTCTGGTTTTTATTTTTTATTTAAAGGTCAGTTTAAACACATTCTTGCAATTATACATGCGCATTTTAGTTTTTATTTTCTACTTAGAAGTACTTTCAGAAAAAGAAAAGAAATAAAACAACAAACAAAATATTACAAAACTAGGTCTATTGTTTGGCGTTATTTTATAAATAGAAAAAGAACGTTTAAAGAACTATAATTTAGTACATATTTTTGTTGAAAAATAATTTATAGCTTAATTCGTTGTAAGTTGGTATCAAACATTTTTTTAAGTAATTTTACACAAAGTAATGTTAATGATTTGTAGGCAATCAATTGTTTCGCCTATTTTTATATAAATTTAAAATAAACTTATGAGAAAAATACTTGTATTATCGGCTTCTATTGCGATTTTGCTTTCATCCTGCGTTTCGCAAAAAAAGTATGCCGAATTAGAAGCAAAACAAAGGAATACCCAAGATTTATTAAACACAGCAACGGTTAAATTAAACTCTTGTTTAACCGATAAAGCAACTGCTGTTGCACGTGCTGAGGCTTTAAGAGATCAAATTTCTGACATGCGTAAAACAAATCAAAATTTGATTCAGAGTTCTAAAGACTTAACGATTTTAACTACTCTCGGTGCTGAAAATTTAGAACGTTCTTTAGAAAGTTTAAAAGAAAAAGATTTAAAAATATCGCGTTTACAAGATGCGCTTAACAAAAAAGATAGCGTAACACTCGCTCTAGTAACGAGTTTAAAACGATCGGTTGGAATTGACGATCCAGATATTGAAATTAATGTTGAAAAAGGAGTGGTATTTATTTCGATCGCCGATAAATTATTATTTAAAAGCGGAAGCTACAATGTAACTAATCGTGCTAAAGAAGTTCTTGCAAAAGTAGCGAAAGTTGTAAATAGTAAACCAGACTTCGAATGTATGGTTGAAGGTCATACCGATGACGTTTCGTACCGAAGCGGTGTACTATTAGATAACTGGGATTTAAGTGTGAAACGCTCGACTTCAATAATTAGAGTATTGGAAGAACTAAATGTTAATCCGGCGCAATTAATAGCTGCAGGAAGAAGTCATTATGTGCCATTAGTAGATAACGATACAGCCGAAAACAGATCTATAAACCGTAGAACACGTATTATTGTTCTTCCAAAAATTGATCAGTTTTATGAAATGATTGAAGAAGAATTAAAGAATCTAGCAGAAGAAGAAGGAAATTAGTTTCTTGACAAAATAAGTTTAAAAAAACCTCTTTCAAAAAAATGAAAGGGGGTTTTTTTATTTCCTAAATACGCTTCTATATTTGTATGTTTTTTTTTGGAAGACTCGTAATTTATACTTCTAAACTACCTTTTCCTTCACG
>Ga0256847_1001392_pt1 | contig 12473 bp, 15 predicted proteins | sample TeddybearmetaG_FD_189099 | JGI IMG/M metagenome (GOLD analysis project Ga0256847, IMG submission 189099) | Hydrothermal vent microbial communities from East Pacific Rise, Pacific Ocean - Teddybear | ecosystem: Environmental > Aquatic > Marine > Hydrothermal vents | place: Pacific Ocean: East... | reverse complement strand
GTGATGTCTTATTGTTTATCGACAATATTTATCGTTATACCTTAGCAGGTACCGAAGTTTCTGCATTATTGGGTCGTATGCCATCAGCAGTAGGCTATCAACCTACTCTAGCTGAAGAAATGGGTGCGTTACAAGAACGTATTACTTCAACTAAAACCGGTTCTATTACTTCAATTCAAGCTGTATATGTACCAGCGGATGATTTAACTGATCCATCACCTGCTACTACATTTGCTCACTTGGATGCAACAGTAGTTTTATCACGTCAAGTTGCTGAGTTAGGTATTTATCCAGCGGTTGATCCTTTAGATTCAACCAGTCGTCAACTTGATCCTTTAGTTGTAGGTCAAGAACATTATGATGTGGCACGAGCAGTGCAAGGTACTTTACAACGTTATAAAGAATTGAAAGACATCATTGCCATTTTAGGTATGGATGAATTATCAGAAGATGATAAGCTTACCGTTGTTCGCGCTCGTAAGATTCAACGTTTCTTATCACAACCATTCTTTGTAGCTGAAGTCTTTACTGGTTCTGCTGGAAAATATGTGCCTCTTAAAGATACTATCAGTGGTTTCAAGGCAATTGTTGATGGTGAATATGATGATTTACCTGAACAAGCTTTTTATATGGTCGGTAATATAGAAGAAGCCGTTGAAAGAGCTAAACGGATGTAAGGAGCCAATATCATGGCAATGACAATTCATGTTGATATAGTCAGCGCAGAAGCTGCAATTTTTTCTGGACTTGCAGAAATGGTAATTGCACCTGCGGTACAAGGTGAAGTAGGAATTATGCCTTTTCATACACCTTTGTTGACTCCTCTGAAAGAAGGTTCTATCCGACTAAAAACAGATGATACAGAAGAATCTTTTTATATATCCGGCGGTATCTTAGAAGTTCAACCAGACAAGGTAACAGTATTATCTGATACTGCTTTACGTACTAAAGAACTTGATGAAGCTGCTGCTTTAAAAGCAAAAGAAAATGCTGAAAGCATATTAGCAGATTCCAAAGTATCAGATTTTGATCAGGCAACTGCTCAAGCAGAATTGGCTAGAGCAATGTTAGAATTACGAGCTATTGAGAAATTACGTCACATAAAATAATAATAGTTTCATGAATTTATCTATAATAATATTAGCTGCTGGGCTTGGTAGCCGTATGCGTTCTGAATTACCAAAAGTATTGCATCCGCTCGCCAATAAACCTTTAATTCGTCATGTAGTTGATGGAGCTTTAGCTCTACAACCTGATAGTCTGCATGTGGTTTATGGTCATGGAGGTGATCAAGTACGTGCAACATTGAGTGAATTTTCAATTAATTGGGTACATCAAGCGGAACAACTTGGTACTGGACATGCTGTTGCTCAAGCTATGCCTGATATTATTGATGATTCAATGGTATTAGTACTTTGTGGAGACGTACCTTTAATTAGCCCCGCTACACTTGAAGAATTCTGTTCACAAGCTGATAATAATAGTCTAGGTATATTAACTGTGGAATTAGATAATCCACAGGGTTATGGACGTATTGTCAGAAACACAGCGGGCGAAGTTGAACGTATTGTTGAAGAAAAGGATGCAAATGCCACTATTAAACAAATTAAAGAAATTAATAGTGGTATTTTTCTAATTCCAGCTGCTCACTTACGTCGCTGGTTATCATCATTAAATAATGATAATGCTCAAGGTGAATATTATCTGACTGATATAGTATCATTAGCAGTTGCGGAAAATATGCCTATTTTTACTAGTTCCGCGCATAATGTATATGAAGTTATGGGGATTAATAATCGCGTACAATTAGCAATATTAGAACGTCAATATCAAAAACAACAAGCTCATAAATTAATGCTTGATTATGGTGTAACATTACATGATCCATCACGTATAGATATACGTGGTAATATTCAAGCAGGGCATGATGTAGCAATTGATGTCAATGTTGTATTTGAAGGCGATATTAAGCTAGGTAATAAAGTTAAAATAGGTCCTAATTGTATTATACGCAACACTACTATTGGTGATGGTGTAGAAATTTTCAGTAATTGTGTGATTGAAAATGTTGTAATTGGTGATAATTGTAGAATTGGACCATTAGCGCGTTTACGCCCTGATACTGTTTTAGCAGAAAATGTCAAAATTGGCAATTTTGTTGAAATTAAAAAAACAACGGTAGCAAAAGGTTCTAAAATTAGTCATTTAAGTTATATTGGTGATACTGAAATTGGAACCGAAGTTAATATTGGTGCAGGAACTATTACTTGTAATTATGATGGAACAAATAAACATAAAACCATCATTGGTGATAAAGCATTTATAGGTTCTGATACCCAATTAATAGCACCTGTTACAGTTGGTGCTGGTGCAACAATTGGTGCTGGCTCTACGATATCACGAGATACACCAGATGATACCTTAACCTTGAGTCGTTCTCCCCAAAATACTGTACCCGGTTGGCAACGTCCAACTAAAAAATAGTTTTTTTATGTCTTGATTTTTAACAATCAAGGCATTTCCTACCTTTTAACAACATCTATGCTGGTTTATTTTTCTTGAGTGATATTCCTTTAAGTATATTATTTGGCATACTAGTTTTTCTCATATTATTATCTGGATTTTTTTCTGCCTCTGAAACAAGCATGATGGCGATTAATCGTTATAAATTACGTCATCTAGTGTCAAAAAAGCATACTGGCGCATTGCGTGTGAATCAATTATTAAAACGCCCAGATCGTTTAATTGGTGTGATATTATTAGGTAATAATTTTGTTAATATTTTAGCTTCTTCAATTGCTACTGTTATTGCTATTGAATTAATGGGGCAGGCAGGTATTGCACTTGCTGCACTGTTATTAACGGTGGTGATTCTGATTCTGAGTGAAGTTGCTCCTAAAACTATTGCAGCGCGTAATCCTGAAAAAATTGCATTTCCAGTTTCATATATAATTCAACCATTACTAAAAATTTTATATCCATTAGTATGGTTAGTTAATTATATTGCGAATAATTTACTGAAACTGTTAGGTTTTTATGAAAATGATGCCACAGATAATCAAAGTTTAAATAGTGAAGAATTACGTACAGTTGTAAATGAAGCAAAAGGAATGATCCCAAAACGTCATCAACAAATGTTATTGAGCATTTTGGATTTAGAAAAAGTTACTGTTGAAGATATTATGATACCACGTCATGAAATTATTGGTATTGATCTTGACGATCCTTTGGATATTATTATGGAAGAGATAGTTAATGCTCAACATACTCGTCTCCCATTGTACCGTGGAGACATAAATAATGTAATAGGCGTGCTACATTTGAGAAAATTATTGGGTTTCATGAAAAATCCAGAATTTAATAAAGACATTTTAAAAAATACAGCAATGCCTGCTTATTTTATTCCAACAGGAACTGCTTTAAACAAACAACTTATTAATTTTCAACAAGATAAACGACGTATAGGATTAGTCGTCAATGAATATGGTGATATTCAAGGTTTAGTGACACTTGAACATATTTTGGAAGAAATTGTTGGAGAATTTACAACTAATTCAGACGCTTTAAATTTAGAAATTGATCCACAAACAGACGGTTCCGTGTTTATTGATGGAAGTAGCACCATACGTGAATTAAATCGTAAAATGAATTGGCAATTACCTACAAAAGGTCCTAAAACTATAAATGGTTTAATCCTAGAATATTTAGAAGATATTCCAGAAGCAGGTACCAGTTTACGTTTAGGTTCTTATATAATTGAAATTGTGCAATTATCTAATAATGCAGTGACAAGAGTACATATTTACAAAAGAACTTAATGATTATATAGAGTTTTTTGTCATAATCCGAATTCACAAAATTTTAGAATTAACAGAAACGAAGTAATAAGTAGTTGGTTTATTTGTTTATTCTGTTACTTTTACTGTTTCACTTGATAATCTAAACGACCTTTAAATTTTTGACATATAATAGAACGTTTTGAGCCTTTAATCCTATCATGAACAAAATATTGTTTCTCCTTGGACAGGAAGTGAAATTCAAACACATTCTTTTATGCACGCTATCTTTGTATGGTATGGTTTATGGAAACTATATCGCATTACTGGACACTATGACGAATATGCAAAAGAGAGTTGGCGTCGTTGTCAAGAATCTTCTTTTGGCTTTAGAAAAAATTGCAAAACCTTTGCAAAAATATTTTTTATCCAAGGTTCACCCCGACTTTTTAGAAGTTGCACAATTAATGCAAGATGAGATTAAGAAAACCGAAAATTATCGTATGTTTGAAGGAATTACTCAAACTATTGGCGATGCTGTTGTTTTTATTTGATTGTGCTTGATATTTTTCTGAAACTTAGTCAACTTTTAAGTGTCGGGTTTTAGACCTGACAGGTTTTTCGACCTTGTTATGTTTTTAATTGAGCCTCATTAATTAAACACTCTAGCGGAATAGAAAGATTCAGATGGAGATCTCTAATCATATTTAGCGACAGATTTCGATGATGGTTCATTATTTCAGAAACACGCCCTCTACCACCTATATAAGGTTCTAAATCTTTTCGTGTTAAATTCATTTGTTCCATTCTAATTTTTATGGGGCAACCACAAGGGATTGCCCAATTTGCAATCAAACTGAAATTAATAGTGGGATAGGTTCATAGCATAGATCCCATTTTGGTATCATTTCCCAATTCATTTTTATATAAGTTTGCGTAAATTCCGTTGTTTGTAATTAATTGACTATGTGTGCCAATTTCAACAATACGACCATTTTCCATTACAATAATTCTATCTGCATTGACTATAGTTGATAAACGGTGAGCTATAATTAAAGTTGTACGCCCTTGTTTTAGTTGTTCTAATGATTGTTGAACTTGATATTCTGAATTATTATCTAAAGCGGCTGTTGCTTCATCAAAAATTAAAATTGGCGCATCTTTTAATAAAGCGCGAGCTATTGCTAGACGTTGACGTTGCCCACCTGATAATTTAACTCCTCTTTCACCAATTACTGTATCTAAGCCTTGTGGCATTTGTTCAATAAATTCTATTGCATAGGCGGCTGTTGCAGCTTTGATAATTTGATCACGCGAGGCTCCAGACATTGCTCCATAAGCAATATTCGCCGCTACAGTATCATTGAATAATACTACTTCTTGGCTGACTAGAGCAATATTTGCCCGTAATGTGGCTAAGGATAATTGATTAATATCAATATTATCTAATAACAAATTTCCCTTCGTAATATTATAAAATCTAGGGATTAAATTGGCTATAGTAGTTTTACCGCTGCCTGATCTTCCTACAAATGCTATAGTCTCACCTGCTTGAATATCTAAGCAAATTTCTTGTAATGCTGGTATTTTTTGGTCTTCATAGCTGAAAGTAATATTATTAAAGTTTAATTGACCATTAAATTTTTGGATTGCTTGTTGTTGTGCTTTATCTGGTTCTGAAACATGATCAATTAATGCAAATACACTTTCTGCTGCCGCTAACCCTTGTTGTAATTGTTCATTAATTTTGGTTAAATGTTTTATAGGAGCAAATAACATTCCCATTGCTGTAAATAATGATACAAATGCACCTACAGTTATATTTTCAGATGCTGATTGTACGGCTGCTATATAAATTATAATGCCTAAAGCTGAACCAGTAAGTAGTTGTACCACAAATACACTTAAACCTGATGTTAGTTGGGTTTTTACTTCTAAATGTTGTACCTGATTAGAGGCTTTATGAAAACGTTGATGTTCATATTTATGCCCACCAAATACTTTGACGAGTTTATGCCCAATGATAGTTTCTTCCAACACTCTTGTCATTTGCCCCATCGCATCTTGCATGGAAGTATTCATATTTCTAAGTCGTTTACTAACCAAACGAATCACTAAAATCATTAGTGGCATAATCGAAAATACAATTAAGGATAATTTCCAATTGAGATAAAACATCCATGACAATAAGCCGATGACAATTAAAGTATCACGTATTAAGATTACTAAAGCATCAGTAGCGGCAGCCATAACTCGATTTACATCATAAGTAACTTTAGATAATAATACGCCGCTAGAAGTTTTATCAAATTCAGTGCTGGGTAAAGTTAGGATTTTTTGAAACATTTCTCGGCGTAAATCCATCACTAAATGCGCCGCTATCCATTTCATTCCAACACTACTAGCCAACATGGCTAAGCCTTTAACTACAATTAATAACATTAAAAATAATGGAATTAATTTTATAGTAGTTGGATCTTTTTCAACAAATCCACCATCTAATAAGGGTTGAATTAAAGCGGCTAAAATAGGATCAGTCAATGCCATTATAATAATAGCGAAAATTGCTAAAGCAAAAATACGCCAATAGGGTATTACGTAGTGTAATAGGCGTAAGTATAAGGATTTACTAGTCATGTATGTTACCATATCATAGTTTAATAATTGTAGCAAATTAAAAAAATGGATGAAATAAGCTATCAATATCAAATTTTAAATTCAGTATCTCGTACCTTCGCGCTGACAATTCCACAGTTACCAGCACAATTATGTCAAACCGTGGCTAATGCTTATTTATTATGTCGAATTGTCGATACTATAGAAGATGAACCGAATTTAACAGCGACTCAAAAACAAGATTTTTCTAAAACTTTTCTTCAAGTAATTGAAGCTAAAGCTGATCCCAAATTATTAAGTAAGAATTTACACCCTTATCTTTCTAGTTATACATTAGAAGCTGAAAAAGAATTAATATTTAATATTCCGATAATTATTTCTATTACTCATAAATTTAGTGTTTCACAACAAGGCTATTTATATAATTGTGTAAATATCATGTCAAAAGGCATGAATAAATTCCAACACAAGTCTTGTATAAATAATTTATCAGAAATGGAACAGTATTGCTATTATGTAGCAGGTGTAGTTGGAGAAATGCTTACAGATTTATTTTGTGATTATTCTCCAGAAATAGCCAAACATCAAACTCGTTTAAAAGAATTAGCACCATCTTTTGGGCAAGGATTACAAATGACTAATATATTAAAAGATATTTGGGAAGATAAACAAAGAGGAATTTGTTGGCTACCACAAGATATATTTACTGAAACTGGATTTGAGCTTAAAAATTTATCAGCTAAGCAATATGATCCTGCATTTGGTGAAGGTTTAGCCAAATTAATCGCAATTGCTAATAAGCAACTAAAACAAGCTTTGGATTATATCTTACTAATTCCAAAGCAAGAAAAAGGTATTAGACGTTTTTGTTTATGGGCATTAGGAATGGCGATTTTAACATTAAAACGTATCAATAAACAACCTAACTTTACTTGTAGCCAACAAGTAAAAATATCGCGTAACAGCGTTAGAATGACTATACTTATAAGCAATATGCTAACTTGTAATGATAGAAGTTTACGAATCATATTTAGTATATTAACTAGGAAGTGAGAATTAAAACTACAGCTCGTAGGGTGTATAAGCGCAGCGTCATACACCGTTTTTGGTCTATGACGCTATCGCGCGTTATGGCACGAGTCACTACATTGAATCTAATCTGGTAGATAAAATTTAGGAACTTGTATAGTTATGACTAAATGCCTTATAAACAAAATACTTAATGTACATAATTCTATAAAAACTTGGTTCAAGCCAAGTCCAATATCTGTTGGTATCAAATCAAAATTGACTCAGAATGTGCAAGCTGTAAATTTTCCCGATTATAATGATGATGATATTCTTTGTCATTGCATGATGATTAAACGTGGTGAAGTTACACCTTTATTAAAAATCAGTCATAAAAATATGAACATGGATGATTTTATTGGATGCTCAGGAGCTGGATCTGTTTGTACCGGCTGTCATCCTTTATTACTTGAGATGCTTGGTCATGATATTTGGACACCAGTTAAAATAATATCAATTGAAAAGGCTTCTGAATATGCAAAAACTTTTCGTTTTGAAAGCAAAGGAGAAGCTTTTCATCCAGCCCAAGCTGGGCAACATATAATTGTCCAAGCATATATTCACGGCATTTGGGAACTACGCCGATATACTTTAACCACCGCCGCTGAAGAGATCCTATATCGGGAAATCACGGTTCAAAGAGAAGCTGCTGGAAAATTCTCAGACTGGCTACATAAAATTTCATAAACTGAAAGTTTTATTAGAATTTCACAACCCGTCGGTGAAGTTACACCTGAATTAGTAAGCCTTAAGCCGCTTATTTGTCTGGTTGGAGGTATTGGAATAACTCCTGTAATATCTTTTCTTCGAACGATACAAAATTCTCGCCAATTAATTATTGATTATAGTGCATCAAATGATGATAAATTAGTTTATAAAGATGAGTTACAAGAACTTGCAAAACCAAATATTAATTTTCGATTAACGAAACAAGATGCTCATCTTAATCAGGATGATATTGATAAGTTGGTAAAACAATATCCTGATAGTGAATTTTATGTTTGTGGATCATCTACTTATTCAGATGCAATTTTAAATTATCTATCTGTCGCTAAAATAGATAAGAGTTTGATACATATTGAAAGATTTTCAGTTCCAGAACCAAATAAAGTTAATCAATCAAAATCATATTTATATCTAGGTATGACGCTGTTTGTGGCTTTTTTAGCTCAGGATCTATTTGCTTGGAAAATGCCGTGGTTAGAAAATTTGCAAACACAAGAACCCTATAAAATATACAGTGGTTTACTACTAGTTTTTTATATTTTAACGCAGTTTATTATGTCATATAATAATTTTTGCGAAAAACCTCATGTTTCTGCATCTAAATACCAACAACATAAGTTTAGAGGTGCATTTGCTCCATTAATCTTTTTTATTCATTCAACACAATTTGGTGTTGCTTATCAGCTGATGTTAAGTATGGTATATTTTTCAAACTTGTTATTGGGTCTTTTTAATCACGAAATAATCAAAACTCCAATAATACGGATACGCTATTTTAAATTATGGTTGCCCTTACATATCGTTTTATCTTTATTACTCATAACCCTAGTTGGGTTTCATATTTACATGGTAGCCTCGTACTAAAATGATGAACAAATTGAGATTTAATGGATATTTAATTGGTCTGTTTATTTCGCTTGCTGTAATTACTGTTCTGACTTGGTCTGATTTTCTTCATACCCCGGGAGCCGCAAATACTGGACATGAAAATTTGGCTTGTAATGAATGTCATGAATCAGCAGAGGGTTCAATCAGGCAACAAATTCAAGCAAATGTTAGTTACCTGTTCGGTCAACGAACAACAGTGGCTAGCTTTAATTTTAAATTTCCCGACAATAAAGATTGTCTTGCTTGTCATGAACGAGAAGATGACAGACATCCTGTTTATCGTTTTAATGAACCACGCTTTATTGAAGCTCGTCAAGCAATACAACCACAGTTTTGTGTATCCTGCCATAAGGAGCATACTGGCGTGAGAGTTTCTTCTGATCCTGAAAATTGTAAATTTTGTCATCAAAAACTGAAAATGAAGGAGGATCCACTGGATATTTCTCACTTTGATTTAATTAAGTTAAAGAATTGGGATACTTGTTTGGCATGTCATGATTTCCATGGAGACCATGTAATGAAAACACCAACCAACACTAAAGATATGTTGGATCAACAACAAATCAAAAATTATATGGCTGGGGGCAAAGACCCTTATTATGATAAAAAACGTACACAATATAGGCATACTCGCTATGAAAATTAATCGCATTGATATAATAACTATTATGGTTTTTGCATTATTAGCTATTTATCTTTTTGTTAAATCTCCGGTTCCTTTAGAAGAAACCAGTCAAAAAGGTGAAATGATTCCAGTGAATACTATGTTTAAAATTGTAGATGAAGAAAATAATAAGATGCGTATACAATGGACCAAGGAAATTATAGAGATGGGTAAAAAAGTAGGCTTTCAATTTGGAGAAGACTGGCATAAAGAACATGTAGATAAAGGACCATTTCCAGCATTATTTTTGCGTGAGACTGCATCACATTTAGAAAAGAGTCAAGTGTCTTTAAGCCTGTTTTTTGGTTTTTATTATCAATAATTTACAATAATTTTTTTAAAAAAAAATCAAGCTAACTAGTGAATCCCAATTCTTTTTTGATGAAGATGTTAAACGTTATACTGCAATGTTTGCAGATAAAGTAGTTGTACAAGCTTGTGCAAATTGTCATAACCATCATCCTGATTCTCCCAAAAAGGATTGGAAGATGAATGACATTATGGGAGCAACTACTTGGTCTTATCCAAAAGAATATGTCACACGCGATGAATTAATTGAAATTATTGCAGTATTACGCAGTGCTTTTGAAAAAACTTATATTTCTTATTTGGAGAAAACCAAGACATTTACAAATCCTCCAAAAATTGGAGAACAATGGCCATCTGAAGGCTATTTTGTTCCAGCCGAGAATGTATTTATGAATCTATTTGAAAAATCAGCCTCGGTTAATACGCTGGATTTTTTATTAAATAATTAGAAAAAACACTTGATATTTATTTATATTTGGTATAAACTGCATAAGTTTTAGTTGGTGGAACTGTATCATGGGATTTAGTAACTTTAAAAGCGAAATAGAGGTGGCAAAAAGGTTTAAGCTTAAAACAGATACTGAACCTTTTGTAAAAACATTAGCTCTCAAAAATATACCAAATTACAAATTTGAGGAAATAAAATAAAACTTCAAAGATCCTTTAAGTTTTATTTCATAATCAGCCACCTGTGAAGATATTCTCAAACCTATATTAAAGGTTCTTGATAAGTGTTATCCTAATTTTCGCGTTTGGTCACATGTGAGCTATAATGTTGATCCTGATAATGATCTTTCTGGTATTGCAGACTTTCTAGTTGCACCGATAAATAATATAAGCGGTGAGTTTGGTATTTCTCCTATCTGTGTGGTAGAGGCTAAAAAGGCTGATTGGGATCAAGGTTGGGCGCAAGCACTAGCCGAAATGTATGCTGCATCAACACAAGGTGCGACAATGTGCTATGGAATAGTTACCACTGGTGAAGAGTGGCAATTTGGTAAGTTTGATCAAGAAAAGCTCTTGTTTATAAAACAAATGAAAAAAATATCAGTTTTAGATGATAATGATGAGCCTAGTAATCTACAGAAATTATTTGATACCTTAAACTGGCTGTTTGATCAAGCTAATAAGGTTAAAATTATTAGAAATAATTAATAAGAAAAGGGGCAATTTAATTGCCCCTAATATGTTTAAATACAACTATCCACTTCTATCATTTCATCAATATTAAAAATAGGGTAGTTTGGATGCCGCTGTTTCATTATGACATCTTTGTAGTATTTTTGTTTTCCTTCAGTTGCCACATTTCCAATTGTAGCTTTTGTTGACGCTAACAAACAGGGTATATGAACTTCTCTAGTGATGTTCCCTGAAAGGGCGTGACATAATGTATCGCTCTTTCAGGGGGCAATGCGTAACATCAGTTAGTAATTGTAGATGTTTATTGAATCGCATGATTATTCAATATATCCAATAATTATCATTTTAATATAATGAGTTCCGCTAGTATAGCCATCTCCTAACACTACGTTTATTCTTTGGTTATTTTTCAATGGAATTATTAAGAATTGATGTATTCCATAACGATCTTCTCCTGCCTCTTGTCCATTATGATTCATAACTACATAACTATCTGAACTTGGTTCAGAATTACAATTATAGTAATCAGTTGGACTTCTATAATCCCAAGAACTGCAACCGGGAAAAGCTTTTCCAAATAAATGATTTACATGATCATTTATAGATGCAGTTGCATAAACCATAGCCATAATATATTTAGCATTAGTTGAATCTAATCCTAAGTCAATATCATTTTCAACTGTACGTTTATTAACAGCCCATTTAATTTGTTTGTTATGTGATTTAAATTGACTATAAATTCCCGGTTCAACAGTCTTAGCATGAAACGCATAAGGCACAGTAGAAAACTGAACTCTCTGTGAGCTACCATTTTCAAATGTCATTTCTAGCCATTTTAGAGCCTTACTAAAATCAATACTATCTCCAAATGCAGTTTCACTACCTAATTGCACACTAAAAACACCATTATTTACTGGAACATCGTAATGTTTTTCCTTCCAGCTAGTATCAACTATAGAAAAACTAATATCAGTAGTTCCATTAACAGCATTACCAGAATCATCAGATAAATAGCCCTGAAAACTAATAGTGTCCGGTACATCGGCGTAGGCTAAATAAGGTATTGCAACTACTAATGTTACTAATAAGTATTTATTTATAAAGTGTTTAATATAGAGAATATTCCTTATAGATAAAAAAAATCATGGTAAATAACTTGAGATTTCGCTCACAGCCGTTTTTTTAGTTTTAAACCATAATTTAAAATAATCATATACATTATATCTTAATAATATATAATTATTGTAGAGTCGGTGATAACCGACCATTTAACCGGTCGGGTTTTA
>Ga0256847_1001391_pt1 | contig 12481 bp, 10 predicted proteins | sample TeddybearmetaG_FD_189099 | JGI IMG/M metagenome (GOLD analysis project Ga0256847, IMG submission 189099) | Hydrothermal vent microbial communities from East Pacific Rise, Pacific Ocean - Teddybear | ecosystem: Environmental > Aquatic > Marine > Hydrothermal vents | place: Pacific Ocean: East... | reverse complement strand
ATTATAAAAGTAGAGATAATTTTAACACATTAGCCTTAAGAGCTTTTTCTTTATTAGGTTTAATAACCGTTTTCAGTGGTTTTTTATTATGGTATACTTCATCTCCAACTGTCAGAAAAATAAAGAAAAGATTTTAGAAAGGATTAAATAGGATATCTTTCCTTTTAAATGATTTGTGATTTTAGGTATCAAGATATATGAAAACTAAGAAGAGGGGTATAAAAATTTAAATTTTTAATTATAAAAACAGGTATGATTATGAGTGTTATGAGTGAATACCGAAGAAATAGAAGAAAAAAAAAGCCTTCAAAAAATAGAATCACAAAGAAAGATAAAATTATCGGAATATTAGCGATAGTTCTTTTAGTAATAGTAGCTGCAGTATTAGCTATTTATGTAGCTTTTTCTAATACACATTTGCTTTAAAAATTATACCAATAATAAATGTGTTTGTAGACAAATTGTGAAAGAATTAAAATTCAAAGCTACAATCAATTATATTGAATGAATTGCATGCGCTGAATCCGTACTGCATTTAAAATTGCAAGTAATGCCACACCAACATCGGCAATAACAGCTTCCCACATTGTTGCCATACCCATTGCGCTTAGAATTAATACTATTATTTTTACACCTAAAGCTAATGCGATATTTTGCAATATGATTTTATTAGTGGCATTTCCAATTTGTATCGCCGTTGCAATCTTTGAAGGCTGGTCTGTTTGAATAATCACGTCTGCAGTTTCTATGGCAGCATCGCTTCCTAAGCCTCCCATGGCCAGACCAACATCAGCAAGTGTAATTGCAGGAGCATCATTGATGCCATCACCAATAAAAGCAATCGTTTTTCCTTGACTTTTTAATTTTTCAACTTCTTTTATTTTCCCTTCGGGGAGTAAGCCTCCGATAGCTTTGTCGATTCCTAATTGCATAGCAATTTTATCGACCACGGCTTGTTTATCTCCTGAAAGCATGATTATTTCTTCTATTTTTTCGATTCGATGTAATGCTTCGATTGCTTCTTTAGCATCACCTTTTATAGTATCAGCGATTGTAATATAACCGGTATAGTTATCGTTAATCGCAATTACCACAATGGTATCTGTATTTTGTTTTAATGCTTTATTATATCGAATGTTGAATTTTTCTAACAGTTTTGTGTTTCCAGCCATCACTTCATATTCACCCACTTTTCCTTTCATACCGTGACCTGGAATTTCTTCAACATCCGTTGCTTTCAATTTAGATTTATGAATATTTGCATAATTGACTATGGCATCAGCAATGGGATGTGTAGAATTATTTTCTAAGACGGCTACCAATTCTATCAACAGGTTTTTATCTAAATTTTCAGCAACCACCTCTTGCACTTCAAAAACACCTTTGGTCAAAGTTCCTGTTTTATCCATAACTACGGTATCAACCTTGGTTATGAGATCTAAAAAATTCGAACCTTTAAAGAGGATTCCGTTGCGAGAACCTGCTCCAATTCCGCCAAAATATCCTAGCGGGATTGAAATTACCAAGGCACAAGGGCAAGAAATCACCAAGAAGATTAATGCTCTTTGAAACCATGTTTGAAATTCATAGGCATCACCTAAAAAAAGATAGGGTAATGCAACTAATGCAACCGCTAACCAGAATACAATGGGTGTATAAACCTTTGCCAATCGGCTGATTAATAATTGTGTTTTAGCTTTTCTGCCAACAGCTTCCTGTACCAATTTTAATATCTTAGAGAGCTTAGTATCTTCATAATTGCTAGTGACTTCAATCTCAATTACTGTATTTAGATTTACCATTCCTGCCAATACGGTTTCTCCTTTTTCTTTTGTGTCAGGAGCGGACTCTCCTGTTAAAGCTGCCATATTTAAAGTAGCAAATTTTGATATCAATTCGCCATCCAAGGCTATTTTTTGACCGGGTTTGATTTGGATGATTTGACCTATGATAACTTCTTTTGGATGTATTAAATTGATTTTTCCGTTTTCTAAGACCGATACTTCTTCTACTTGTACTTTAAGTAAAGACTCAATAGAGCGTTTGGCTTTATTAACGGCTGCTTCCTGAAACAATTCACCAACTACATAAAAAAGCATTACGGCAATTCCTTCAGCAAAAGCTCCTATAGCAAAAGCTCCTATAGTAGCAACAGACATCAATACAAACTCATTATAGACATCGCCTTTTGCAATAAGTTTCAATGCTTTTGCAACAATTGGTCCACCAACGGCTATATAAATGACACCAAACCAAATTAGAGGAATAGGCTCTTTAAAAAAGGGTACATCATAAAAATCAAACCCTATACCTACTAATAAAAAGAATAAGCCAATGATTGGAATCAAATATTCTTTATTAAAAGAAAATGATTCTTTTGGTTTGACTTCTTGTGTATAGTCCACAGCGCATGCACCACCTTTGCAATTGAGCTTATCGTTCATGTCTTGTTTGAGTTTGAGACCAGACAGGTTTTGAAAATTTGTCTGGTCTATTTACATGGTAAAAATAATAGAAAAAATAGTGCAACGCTAGTGCATTATAAGCCGCTACATTTATCACAAATACCTTTTATTACTAAATTCACGTTTTCTGAAACAAAACCATCAGGTACTTTCTATTTGCAGAATTTTATGTTCTGTTAAATAAACCGCTTCATTGCAATTATGACAATGAAAATGCAATGTAAATCGGTTTCAATTTGACAATTACATCCTTGCTCACATAAAGTATATTTAGTAATACTTGAGCCACCATTTATTTGATGTACAACACTTTTTTCTTCAAATGTTTTTAAGATTCTATACAAGGTTGTTCTATCTGACTTTTCAATCATAAATTTGTAAGCAAGCTTTAATTGAACCTTTTTAGGTATGAATATTAAAAGTGAATTGTGTGTTTAGACATTGTGATTTTGTATATTTGAATTTTAGTTTATTTAACATTTTCAATATTATTTAAAACATGAAAAATCAATCATTAAATTTATTTATTTTACTTCTCTTAATGATGATAATTGAGAATCTATCAGCACAACAATTAGAAAACAATAGCCCTAAAGTAAGAACTCATAAACAGGAAGTTGAAACCTTTAGAAAGCAAAAAGATATTGACTATATGATTCCTAAAAAAACAATGCTTACTTCTGAATTGATGAAAAATTTTAAAGGTCTTAACTATTTTTCCATCAATTTTAAATACAAAATTTCTACAAAATTAACTAGACTAAAAGATTTACCTGCAATTAGGATTAAAACTTCTACTGGTAAGGTTTCCGATTATGTAATATATGGTAAATTAACATTTAGTATTGATAGTAAATCATACGAATTAAGTGTCTATCAAAGTGCTCGATTGGCTGCTGATAAAAGAAAGGAAAGTACTCTTTTTGTTCCGTTTACAGATAAAACTTCCGGTGAAGAAACTTATGGGGGAGGAAGGTATTTGGTGCTAAAGAATCCTGAAGGAAATGAATTAACTATTGATTTTAATATGGCATATAACCCTTATTGTGTTTATAACCCTAATCATTCTTGTCCTATTCCACCTGATGAAAATGATTTACCAATTAAAATTCTTGCAGGAGAAAAGATGTATTAGAACTCATTTAAATAGTGTCATTCTTTCAGTTTAAATCGTAACAAACGCAACGCATTAAGTACAACAATAAGAGTAGAACCTTCATGTATTGCAACTGCCATGCCTATACTTGCCCAACCAATTAAGGTGGAAGGGACTAAAACAGCAACAATACCTAAACTTATCCACAGATTTTGTTTGATAATTTTTTTTGATTTTCTGCTTAAACCTATTACAAATGGTAAATTTTCAATTTTATCAGACATTAAGGCTACATCTGCAGTTTCGAGTGCAACATCACTACCAGCTGCTCCCATTGCTATACCAACTGTACTATTTGCCATTGCTGGTGCATCATTTACACCATCACCAACCATTGCTATTTTAGTGTATTTTTCTTTTAATTCTTGAATAGCAGTAACTTTATCTTCTGGTAATAAATTTCCTTTTGCTTCGGTAAGTCCTATTTGTTTCGCAATAGAATCACCTACATTTTGATGGTCGCCTGTAAGCATTATCATTTTTTTAATACCCATTTTCTTAAGACGTTTTAGTGTTGAAATTGCAGCTTCTCTTGGTGTATCCATTACGCTTAACAAACCAATTAACTCATTTTTATAAGCCACTAACATTGCTGTATGCCCATTTTGAAGTAAGTCGTTCATTTGAGTTGAAACAGTTTCATTAATAGCAATATTCTCGTCTATCATCAATTTTTCATTACCAATTGCAACAGGCTCTCCATTATAAATGGCTTTAATTCCTTTTCCTTGAATGGCTTTTATGTTTGAGGCATTATTCTGTGCTTCAATATTATATTGTGATTTAATATCTTTTGACATGGCTTTTGCCAAAGGATGGTTGCTTAAACTTTCAACATCTAAAACCAATTCTAAAAAAGTATTTTTATCAAACCCGTTTAACGGAATAGCATTTGTTAATTTTGGTTTTCCTTCTGTGAGCGTTCCTGTTTTATCAAAAGCTATAGTGGTTAAACTTCCTAAATCTTCTAAAGGACGACCTCCTTTTATTAAAATACCTCCTTTTGCTGCTCTTGAAATTCCGCTCAAAACTGCACTTGGTGTAGAAATTGCCAATGCACAAGGACTTGCAGCAACTAATACACTTATAGCTCTATAAATACTTTTTGTGGAAGTTTCATCTAACACTAAATATGCAAAACACAATGTGATTACTAAAATAATTACTGCTGGAACAAACCATTTTTCGAACTTTTTGGTCAGCAATTGTGTAGGCGATTTTTGAGTTTCGACTTCACTTACCATTTTTACCAAACGTGAAATTGTTGAGTCTTTACTCAATTTTAACACTTTAACCTCCAATACACTGTCTCCATTTATGGTTCCAGTAAAAACTACATTTAATTTATCGATAGCAGTAAATTCAGGAAGATTAGAAGCATCAGCAATTGAAAACTTATCTACTGGCATACTTTCGCCAGTTATGGATGCTTGATTGATGCTGCTATTTCCTTTAATAATTACACCATCTGCCGAAATTTTAGAATTTGGTTTTACAACAATAACATCATTAATCTGTAACTCTTCTACAGGAATATCTTCAACTTTATCTCCTTTTTTAATTAATGCTATTTTTGGAGATAAATTTCCCAATGCTTCAATAGATTTTTTTGCTTTATTCATGGCATATTTTTCCATAGCATGACCAATACTAAATAAAAACAATAACAAAGCGCCTTCTTCCCAACTGCCAATATATGCAGCACCAGCAGCAGCAGCTATCATTAAAAAATCAATTTCAAATTCGCCTTTTCTAACTTTTGCAATGGCTTCGAGAGTTGTGTAATAACCACCAAAGAAATAGGCTGCCATATAACTATAAATGGCTATTTTTTCGGGTAAATCTGTGGCTAATTCAATGATTAAGCCTGTAAAGAAAAATACACCACTTAAAATAGCGAAGTATAATTCGGTTTTCTTACCAAAAATTCCACTATGTTCGTCGTGGCTGTGTCCATCGTTTTTTTTGTGTCGTTCTTTCATGGTTTAAAGTTATTGTTATAATCACATTTTTTTTGAAATTAATAGTTTTTTTCTAACTGCTACATTTGTCACAAATTCCTTTAACAACAAGGTTTACATTTTCTGACACAAAGCCATTTGGTAAATTTATATGTGGAATTTTATGATCGGTTAAACAAATTGTTTCTTTACAGTTATTGCAATGAAAATGTAAATGTAAATCGGTATCTATATCACAATTACAGTTATCTTCGCATAAAGCGTATTTTGTAATTCCTGTACCATCATCTATTTTATGAGCGATACCTTTATCTACAAAGGTTTTTAATGTTCTGTATAATGTTGTTCTGTCTGAATTATCAAAATAGTCTTCAATATTGGTTAAACTAACCGTAATTTTTTTATTTAAAAGAAATTGTAAAACCAACAAACGCATTGCTGTTGGTTTTACATTATTTTGTTCTAAAAATTTTTCTAATTGATAATTCATCTAAATATATTTTTTGCTAAATGTATTTATTTTAGTATCTATTAATGAGCATGACCTTCAAAACCACCTTTACTTAATTCAGCATCAACATAAAAAGCACCTTTTATAACTATAAGCGCATCTTTAGGTAAGTCTTTAATAAAAACGACTTCAGAAAAGCCTAAATCTGATACACCTTTATTTACGCGCACTTTTTCTAACTCAATATCATCATCATCTTTTCCTTTCTGTACAAAAACATAATCTAATCCATCTTCCGTAACAAAAGCGGCATCTGGCAAGGCATTTACTTCTTTATTACCTGTTATAATTCTTGCTTCAACAAACATTCCTGTTAATAAACCTTCGTGTGAACCAATAATTTTTGCGTGTACTTTTACTGCTCTTGTTTTCATATCAAAGGCTTTACCTAATGCAAAAATTTCAGCTTCATAAATTTTATCTGGTCTTGTCGTTAATGCAAAGGTGATTTTTTGCCCTACTTTGGCTTTATCTATATCTTTTTCGAAAACTTTTAAACCAATATGTAGATGTTCGTTATCAACAATCTCAAACATTTCTTGTTCAGGCGAAACATACTTTCCAATATTAATTTCTACATTTTGAATATATCCTTTTATTGGAGCAACAATTGGAATTGTTGACACAATTTTACCACTTTCTAATGCAGAAACATTGATTCCCATTAATTGTAAGGTGGCTTTTGTTGCATTTAATGCCGATTTGCCTTCTAAAAAAGCAGCCTCTGCTTGTTGAAATGATTTTGATGATGTAATACCATCTTTTAATAATTCTTGTTTACGTTGATAGTCTTTTTCTAAAAAAGATATATTACTTTTTGCCGATAAATAGTCGCGTTGCATAGTAATAAATTCTGGATTACTCAATCTCGCAATCACTTGTCCTTTTCGTACTTTATCGCCTTCAATTACAGCAACACTTTGTACTCTACCACCAATTATGGCACTTACGCTTGCCATTTTTTGTGGTGGCAATTCTAATTGTCCATTTACTTTTAGAGTAGCGCCTAAATTTACTTGTTTTACAGTGCCTAACTCAATGTTCATTACATCTAACTGTTTTAATTGCAGAGCAACCATATTTGAACCTTCTTCATCGTGCTCACCTTTTTCGTCGTCATGCCCATCTTCATCATGCCCTTTTTCACTATGCTCTTCATGGTTATCTCCTTCATCATTATTCTTTTTGGTAGAGTTACCACAACCTCCTAAAATTAATAAGAATGCTAAAACGGTACTTATTTTTAATATATTTTTCATCTTAATTATATTTTCCTGTTAAATAGTTAATTTCATTTACGGTTTGATTGTACAAGTTTAGTCTGTCTAAATAATTTCTTTTAATTTGTACAGCTTGCTCTAAAGTTGCTATATATTCTACATAACCTACTTCACCTTCTTTATAAGCTTTATTTGCCGAAAAAAATAGTTTATCTGCTAATTGTAAACCTTTCGTTTCATAATATAGAAGTGAGGCTTTGTGTTTCTCGTACTCTTGAATATTAGATTTAAGTGCTGCATTTATATCTAATTTTGTTTGTTCAAAATTCATTTGAGCAATTTCAGTATTCTTTTGTGCAGCTTGAGAACGCCCTTTTTGCGACCAAAAAAACAAAGGTACTTTTACACCAATTTGAAAGCCTGTAAAGTTTTTTACACCTTCAATTTGTTGATTGAAATAACCTGCTGATAAATCTGGTAAAAAACGTGCTTTTTCAAGTTTATGTTCTTTTTCTGAAACGTTTACTACCTGCTTTTGTAGTTTTAAAAACGGATTCTCATCACTTAATTCTTCATTGCTACTAAAAGGTATTTTTGCTAATTCTATTTGAGAAATACTAACTTCATTTTCTACATTTAATAATAGTTGAAGCTGCTTACGTAAGTTTTCTATATCTAACTGTGCTTCTTGTTTCAATAAATGTATTTCTTCACGTTTGCCTTCAGCAGCCATTTTTTCGATTAGATTTGTTTCGCCTGCTTCAAATCGTTTTTTAGCTATAATCGCAAAATCTTGAAACTCTTTTTCTAATTCCTCAATTAAAATAAATTTGCTTTTTGTGTATTGCAACTGCATATAAACGTCTCGCACATCACGTTCTAAACTATTTTTTTGAAGCGTTAAGGACACTTCGCTTAAAGCAATTCTTTCTTTTTGAAGTTTAGATTGTGTTCCATACACTGTTGGAAATTTAAAATCTTGCGATATACTCCATTCATAATCCTGTTGAATAGCATTTATTTGACCTCTGGTAAAAGAAACAGATGTTTTGTCTAAATCGAATGCCGACTTTTTAAGACTTTCTTGTTTTTCAACCTCTAGATTGGCAGCCTTTATTGTTGGATTATTTTCAAATGCTATTGTTACAGCTTCTTCAATAGTAATATTTTGTAAGTTTTCTTGTGCTATTGTAGATTGTGTTCCTGCAAAAGTTAAAAACCCAATAATCAACAGACTTGCAACTGATTTATTCATTCTTTTTTGTTGCTTTTTTTGTGCTCTACTTTCTACATAATAGTATAAAACTGGAACTACTAAAAGGGTTAATAAGGTTGACGAAATTAATCCACCTATTACAACAGTGGCAAGTGGTCGTTGCACTTCTGCTCCTGCAGATGCAGAGATTGCCATTGGCACAAAGCCCATAATAGCTGCAATTGCAGTCAATAAAATTGGTCGTAAACGTTCTTTGGTGGCTAATAATATACGTTGTTTTAAATCGAGATTTGGGTCTTCTTCTTTTAAACTATTAAATCTGCTGACTAATACCAACCCGTTTAAAACAGCTACACCAAAAAGAACAACAAAACCAACGCCTGCCGAAATACTAAAAGGCATTTCTCGCAATGACAAACTAAAAATTCCACCAATAGCTGCCAATGGTACAGCCATATAAATCATAGTAGCCTGACTAACTGAATTTAATGCAAAATAGAGTAGTATAAAGATTAAAAATAATGCAATTGGTACAACAATTGACAAACGTTCTTTTGCGCGTTTTAAATTCTCGAAAGAGCCTCCATATTTTATAAAATATCCTTCTGGTAAGTCTAATTCTGCATCTAATCGTTGTTGTACTTCTTCTACCATTGATTCTACATCACGGCCACGAACATTTACACCAACTGAAACTCTACGATAGGTATCATCGCGAGAAATTTGCATTGGGCCAGGTATGTAGCTAATATCTGCTAATTCTTTTAGTGGAATTTGCGAATCTTTATTTGGTAAATCAACAAATAGATTTCGTAAATCATCGATACTTTGTCGATAAGTTTCTGAAAAACGAACTACTAAATCAAAACGTTTTTCACCTTCAAAAATAATTCCAGCATTAGCACCTGCAAAAGCGGCACTTACATAACTATTCAATTTATCGACTGTTAAGCCATATTTTGCCAATTTTGAGCGTTGGTAAATAACGGTTATTTGTGGTAAACCGTCTGTAGCTTCAGTATTCACATCTGCTGCACCTTGAACGGTTTTAATTATTTTTGCCATTTCCTTGGCTTTGGTTGCTAAAACTCCTAAATCGCTACCATATAATTTAATGGCAACATCTTCTCGAACACCAGTTAATAGTTCATTAAAACGAAGTTCAACAGGTTGTGTAAAAATAAAATTAGCACCAACGATGACTTTTAATTTTTCTTGAATTTTTTCTACCAATTCAGCTTTGGTTGTTGCCGAAGTCCATTTATCCATATCTTTTTCTAAAATAATAAAGCAATCGGCAATATCCATTGGCATTGGATCTGTAGGTATTTCTGCAACACCAATTCTTGCAACCATTGTTATTACTTCAGGAAAATTAGCATTGATAATATTTTCAACATCTTCAGAAACTTTTATAGATTCGGATAATGAGCTTCCTGGTTTCATGATTATTTGCATAGCAATATCGCCTTCGTCTAACTTCGGAATAAATTCGCCTCCCATTTTTGAAAATACATAACCAGAAATTACTAATAGGATTAAAGCAATTGCAATTACCGATTTTCTAAATTTAAGAGCACCTTGAATAATAGGTTTATAGGCTTTAAAAATGCCTCTCATCATTTTATCGCTAATACGTGTTAACCAATCTTCTATATTTGTAAACCATGTTCTATTTTTTTGCGAAGTTGGTTTCATAAATAAGGAGACTACAACAGGAACATAGGTAAGGCATAATAGTAATGCACCTAAAACTGCAAAGCCAAATGTAAATGCCATTGGTCTGAACATTTTTCCTTCAACACCTGTTAAAAATAGAATTGGTGTAAATACGATAAGGATAATTAATTGTCCGAAAAATGCCGAATTCATCATCATACTACTCGACTTGTAAGTAAGCGTATCCATTTCATCTGAAGTAAAATCGGCTTTACTTTTCTTAATTCGTTGTTGAATATGATGTACAGTTCCTTCAACAATAATTACAGCCCCATCTACTATAATTCCGAAATCGATTGCTCCTAATGACATTAAATTTGCCCAAACTCCTGTTGCTTTCATTAAGATAAAGGCGAACAGTAATGATAATGGAATTATGGATGCAGTAAGTAGTCCACCACGTATGCTTCCTAATAAAAACACCAGTACAAAAACTACGATAAGTGCACCTTCAATTAGGTTTTTTGATACTGTACTTGTGGTACGAGCAATTAAATCACTTCTATCTAAAAAAGGTCTTATTTCTAATCCTTCTGGTAATGATTTTTGAATGCTTGCTATGCGTTCTTTTACATTTTTAATAACTTCATTGGGGTTTTCACCTTTAAGCATCAATACTTGTCCACCAACTGATTCTTGACCATCTTCGGTAAAAGCACCAAACCTAACTGAAGACCCAAATTGTACAGCGTCTGCCACATCTTTAATTAATATAGGTGTGTTATCATTGTTTTCAATGACTATGTTTTCTATGTCTTGTATAGTTCTTGCCAAGCCTTCTCCTCGAATAAAGTTTGCCTGATGGTTTTTTTCGATATAAGCACCACCTGTATTTGAATTGTTTTTTTCTAGCGCTTCAAACACTTCGCTTATGCTAATTCCCATACTGTTTAAGCGGTTTGGGTTGAGTGCAATTTCATATTGCTTTACATTACCACCAAAAGAGTTTATTTCGACAACTCCAGGTACTAATGCCATTTGCCGTTTTACAATCCAATCTTGTATAGTACGCAATTCTACTGGTGTATATTTGTGTTCAAAGCCTTTTTTTGGCACTAAAGAATACTGGTAAATTTCACCCAAACCTGTTGCAATTGGAGCCATAAATGGTTTTCCAAAACCTTCGGGAATACTTTCTTGAATTTCGGTAAGTTTTTCTTGAACTAATTGTCTCGGCAAATAGGTTCCCATTTCGTCTTTAAAAACTATGGTTACTACAGAAAGCCCAAAACGTGAAACCGAACGCAATTCGATTACACTTGGTAAATTAGCTACAGCAAGTTCTATAGGATAGGTAACAAATTGCTCAATATCTTCGGTTCCTAAATTAGGAGCAACAGTAATTACTTGTACTTGATTGTTTGTTATATCTGGAACAGATCCCAGTTTTATGGTCATCATAGAATAGGTTCCTGCACCAATAAGTACCAGAATTAATAAGCCTATAATGAATTTGTTGTGTATTGAAAAATTAATGATTTTATTAATCATAGAAATTATATTAAATTGATTAAACTTCTCGATATAATTGCATCAATATGTAATTACTCGATGAGAAATTGATCGAAAAATGATCTTAGAAGGATAGATATACCCTATATATGAAGTTTAAATTAAGCGCGAGGAGGGCGTAGAATTTCACCAAGAAAATCACTTGAATGAATTGAAGGATTATAAATATTTATTTCTTTTGAATGTATTTCTACATAAGAAGTATTTTGTTGTACATTAGATTCTATAACCACCGTTGCACAACAAACACAGCTACAAAATGGAGTACATAGATCAGTAAAATTACTAGAATGCGTATCTGAGCTCTGTGAAGTAACTACCAATTGTTCTGACATCGTAATCTCATCATCACAAGGAATGGATGATAAGGCAATAGTGAGAAATGATAATATGACAGCTATATATTTCATAATACATGTCAAAAGTAAGAAATATTTAATGCAATGGTGTTGCATTTATTAGTCAATTTTTTAAATTGAAAATTTAGGCAAAATAAATACTATTGGGATTAAACAAGCAAACAAAGTGATGCATATGGCTGCTATTGCCTATAATCTGAAAAAATATCTAAAATTTAATAGTAAAGTTGTCACTAGCGATGCAGCATCACTAGCCTCTATTATAAATCATCAAATTCAATGGTTATTACCTAAAATAAGCTGTTTTATGCAATTAAAAAATAGTCCTTTTTTGGCACTACAAAGTGGATAATTCTCTCAGA
>Ga0256847_1001390_pt1 | contig 12485 bp, 10 predicted proteins | sample TeddybearmetaG_FD_189099 | JGI IMG/M metagenome (GOLD analysis project Ga0256847, IMG submission 189099) | Hydrothermal vent microbial communities from East Pacific Rise, Pacific Ocean - Teddybear | ecosystem: Environmental > Aquatic > Marine > Hydrothermal vents | place: Pacific Ocean: East... | reverse complement strand
CGCTGTCGAGGCGCACAAATGGAGTCATGGTCACACTGTGCGTATCGTTGTCCCAGCCGCGGTAATAGGTCATTTGTGCACTTATACTTGCCTCTTGCCTATCTTGACCAAAGGTCGCGTTGTTGGAAAAAATTCGGCTTTGTACGCCCAATTCCCATTCGAGCTTTGAATCGCCTACTGAAACAAGCTTGCCTACCGGCGTTAGCCGCGCGCCACCAAGTTGCGGCGTTGCCTGCACAACACGACGAGACTCCACATTCTCTAAACTCTCTACATGCTGCGACGCTACCACCGCAGAGTGCGTTGGCTTGGGCTGCACCGTGTTCGCACTGTTTATGTTTTCACTATTCGGAGGCACTGAGGCATTAGGTGGCTGTTGCACCACCTCAACAGCCGCAGTATGGGGCATATCCTGTGGATCAGTTTCGCTTTTGCGATGGACATTGGAACGAAGCCGCCAATATTGAATACCTGCGCTATCTGCACGTCTGCGCAGAGCCGCAAAAGCCACTGTACCAAGTTCATCACTCGTTACTCGAAAGAGTCTTTGCTGCGAATGGCTAATGAGATTTACACGAACCGGCTGAGCAAACACCTGACTTAACTTTTGCGCCCAATTCTGCGCATTGGCTTGCGAGCGAAAAGTACCAAAAGCCAGTTGATCCGCATACGTCGAACCACTGCAAAAAAACAATACAATGCACACACACCCAAACTTATCGAGCACGACGAAGGCTCGCAACACTAAAGTCTCGATCTGCACCTAGGCCAACGCCAAAACTATAATCGCTCCACAGTAATTCGGTACTTTTGCCAGTACGAAGGTTCTCCATATACATTCGGTTGGCCTTCCAAAAGCGCTCTTCGAAGAGTTGGTAACCACTGACGGTGAGCACCTTAACTGGCATTTCCTGATGATCAAAATACTCAACGCGGAGAATGCGATAAGCTTCCTGATCGAACCAAAATACTTCGCTGGTGTAACCAGAATATTTGTTTTTCGAAATGCGCTCGACGACAAAGCTTAGTTGGCCATCAAGCTCTTCTTCACGCAAAAAACGATAGTTGTATTTCTCAAGTTCAGGCAAGGCTAAGTCTTCGAATGAAAATTCACTGCCGACAAAGGCTCGAGTTTTGTTGCGTGAGGTGATTTTTTTAACCCGCTTGATAGCAGGCAAATAGAGCCATTGATCATCATCTTCGATCTTATGGGTATGGCTGAGTAAGGCGGTACCGCGAATATCTGCTGGTGTGTCAAAGACCACCATGACCTTGTCGCCATCATCAACTACTTCTAACTGGGAGATGCGCAAATGACGCTCACTAGAACGACCACGCGCGGTTCGCAACGTCATTTGCAAGGCAACCGCAAGGTCGCCGTAGCCACTTAGTCGGGCGTCGGCTTCTTGAAATATGTCCAGGCCGCGCTGCATCTCCGGAGAAAGCGCAGTGTCGGCTTGTGTTGCACTCATTGCCAGTAGGGTCAGTACCAGCAAGAGACTAGTTAACATGAACTTCAACGCGCAACCAATATGTATGTAGGCAGGTCGCGGATACTAAGGGAGAAAAAAACACTGTGCAAACATACAAATGCCTGTATATAATCCCAGTCTACTGTATGTCTAAACAGGGATTATTATGCAGAGCCTTACAGCGCGCCAATCTCAGGTGCTAGAACTGATCCGACAATACATCATCGACACGGGCTATCCGCCTACCCGAGCAGATATCGCCCAAGAACTTGGCTTTAAATCGCCCAATGCTGCCGAGGAGCACCTTAAGGCTCTGGCTCGTAAAGGTGCTATTGAAATGATTCCCGGCACCTCCCGAGGTATACGGTTGTCCGATAGTCTTGAAACCGGCATTCCTCTAATCGGTCGGGTTGCTGCAGGTAATCCCATTCTCGCTGAAGAAAATATTGAAGACCGCGTGGATATGCCGGCTGGCTTTTTCCAACCCCGAGCAGACTACCTCCTGCGGGTACGTGGTGACAGCATGATCGACGCTGGCATTCTAGATGGCGACCTTTTAGCGGTACACAAAACCCAACAGGCAACCAATGGCCAAATCGTTGTGGCACGTATAGATGACGAAGTAACGGTTAAGCGATTTCAGCGTACCCGTAGCCGCAATCAGATTTTATTGTTACCTGAAAACTCAGCCTATCAGCCCATCGAGGTAGATTTGGCTACTCAGTCTTTCTCAATTGAAGGGCTGTCTGTGGGCGTTATTCGACAACACATCTAACGGAATACTTATTGGTGGTATTACACGCACACCGCCAAAGGACGAATCTAATAGCTACTCACCAGTAGCACTTTGGGCAGCTAAGATTTAACTCTTAGCTGCCTTTTTTTTCGCCGGTGATTTCTTTGCGGCAGCTTTTTTCTTCTTAGGCTTTTGTTCTTCAACCCATTTGTTGTCTACGTAAAATGCTTTCCAGCCTGTCGCCTTACCATCAACTTCTGACTGTACATACTGCTCTTTGGTTTTCCGTGAATAGCGAATAATGGCAAGCAAGCCATCTGGGTCCTTTTCGGGCGCTTCTACCAAATATTGAAACTTCGGGTCTAACTCATTGGCATGGGGTTTAAGTTCTAACACTTTTGGCGCGCGCGTTTCCCGATGCTTTGGAAACTGACTGGCGGCCAAGAAAATTCCCGCTGCGCCATCTCTTAAAAGATAATAATCATCAACCTTTTCGCACTCCAACTCTGGCATGGCTACCGGATCGGCCTTGGGAGGCGCAGGCTCACCACTACGTAGTAATTTGCGCGTGTTTTTACATTCCATGCAGCCAAAGTATTTACCAAAGCGACCTGACTTGAGCTGCATTTCAGCGCCACACTTATCACAATCCAATACTGGGCCGTCATAACCCTTTATCTTGAATGTACCCGCTTCAATCTCAAAGCCAGGGCAATCAGGATTATCGCCACATATGTGCAACTTGCGCGTCTCATCCACCAAGTAGCTCAACATATTCGTGCCGCACTTACCGCACTTATGCATACGTCTGAGCAGCTTCGACTCACCCTCTTCGTCTTCGTCCACGTCAACGGCTTCATCGCCAGCAATCAGGTTTACGGTATTTGTACATCGCTCCTTGGGCTTCAGTGCATAACCAGAACAACCAAGAAATACACCCGTAGAACCGGTACGAATTTGCATATGCCGCCCACACTTCGCACATTCAATGTCAGTATCAGAGGGATCGTTGGCACGCATGCCCCCTTCGGCACTTTTGGCATGATCAAGTTGGCCTGAAAAATCTCCATAGAAATTATCCAGGACATCTATCCACTTCACCTTGCCTTCGGCAATCTTGTCGAGCTGTTCTTCCATGTTGGCTGTGAAGGAATAATCCATGAGGTCAGTAAACGACTCAGCCAAACGGTCAGTGACCAACTCGCCAATTTTTTCCGCGTAAAAGCGTCGATTATTTAGCGTAACGTAGCCACGATCTTGTATCGTAGAGATGATCGCGGCATAAGTTGAGGGCCGCCCTATGCCCAGCTTTTCAAGCTCCCTAACTAACGAAGCCTCACCAAATCTCGGCGGCGGCTTAGTAAAGTGCTGCACACCTTCTAGGTCTTGTAAACGCAACACTTCACCCTCACTGAAATCTGGCAAAGGTGTATCGTCATCCTTCTTGGACGCTGTCGCCTGTACTCGCGTGTAGCCATCAAACTGTAGAATTCGGCCCCGAACACGCAGATCGTAACCTGCGGAAGTAACCACAATGGATGTACTTAAGTAGCGAGCATCAGTCATTTGGCAGGCAACAAACTGGCGCCAAATAAGGTCGTACAACCGCTCAGCATCGGGGTCAACACCCGTTAAGTGCTCTACCCGAGTACCCACATTAGAAGGCCGAATTGCCTCGTGGGCTTCTTGAGCATCTTTCTTACTAGTGAACACTTTGGGTTCATCTGGCAAATATTCACCACCAAATTCCGTCTCGATAAAGCTACGGCAATCGGTGACCGCTTCTCCACTCAAATTCGTCGAGTCGGTACGCATATAAGTGATGTAGCCCGCCTCGTATAATCGTTGGGCCATGGTCATGGTTTTTTTGACCGAAAAACTTAATCGGGTGCTTGCAGCTTGTTGCAATGTTGAAGTAATAAATGGAGCATTTGGCCGCGTGCGTGTGGGGCGGTCTTCACGTTTAGAAACAACAAATTCACCCGCTCGAATCGCCGCTAGAGCCGTCTGCGTTTCCACTTCACTGGTGGGGCGAAAATTCTCTCCGTTACCACGCGCAACCTGAAAGCGAATCGGCACATCGCTGCCTTCACGTAGCAAGTCAGCAAATGCCTCCCAGTATTCTTCGGGTATGAACGCACGAATCTCTCGCTCGCGATCTACCGTGAGGCGCACCGCCACACTTTGGACCCGACCTGCAGATAATCCTCGCGCCACCTTGGCCCACAGCAAAGGTGAAATTTCGAAACCAACCACACGGTCAAGAAAACGCCGCGCCTGCTGTGCGTAGACCTGATCCATATCTAACTCACCCGGATCTTCAAAGGCAGCTTGAATGGCTTTGCGAGTAATTTCATTAAACACTACGCGACGATAACGCGATGGATCTCCACCGATGGTCTCGCGTAAATGCCACGCGATAGCTTCGCCCTCTCGGTCCAAGTCTGTGGCTAAGTAAACCGTCGGTGCGTTCTCTGCCAGCTTGCTGAGTTCGTCAACAACCTTTTCTTTTCCCGGTAAGATTTCGTACTGCGCAGCCCACTGTTTATCTGGGTTAACACCCATCCGTCGCACAAGCTGATCGCGCGCGCGCTTCTTTTTATAGGCCTCTCTTTTTGCCGGAGATAGCGCCTTGGTTTTAGCAGCTTCCTTGGCGCGAGCCTTCGGGTCAGATGGTTTGCCCCCAGTGGGTAAGTCACGAATGTGGCCCACGCTAGATTTGACAATATATTCCTTGCCCAGGTAACGATTTATCGTGCGCGCTTTCGCGGGCGATTCGACGATAACCAATGATCGAGCCATATTGCTCCAGTTGTCTATAACAGAAAATTACAAGTAGCTTGGTAGGTCCATGTGGGCCACCTCGCGTAAGACAGGTGATGAAAACAACCTGCAATGGCGCGGTTTATAGGCTTGGCAGAAACTCGTGTCAAGAAAAGCGCTCTGAAAAGAGCAGAATTTTATTTTTAGAGCTCAAGGGCTCTAGCCATATCGAGCCACGAGATCATCGGCAATTACGCTCAACGCACTCTGAATTTCCGCTATGCGTGTGTCTTCCACCGTTGCACGCTCCTGCCAGTAACAAGCCACATAACGAGCATTGACAGAAAAGCCAACACTGTCAGGCGGTAGACTGGCCAAGCTTTTTGTCAACGTGGCTACGGATTCTTGCGACGCCATATAGGCGACCCAAGCGGTGCTATTCGGCTGCAGCGACCAACCAGGGAGAACTTCATTGATGCTCACGGTTGGTTCTGGTGGTAGGCGCAACAAGCTAAATTCGCCAAAACCACTAAGACCCTGGGGCATTGGCAGTTCGTAGGCTGTACAAGCAATCTTGGGCTCTAAGGCTTTACCACCCGCTGTCACGCGTTCGAAAGCTTGCGGATCCAGCTTTGGCAGACTAGAAATTTTAACCACCAGTCCAGCTTTACGCGCAGCCAGCCGCAGGGCTGAGAGGCGCTTGTCTTTAGGGGTTGGGACCAAATACATGATCGGCCCAAGAATCAGGGCCACTACCAACGTGATTATTATCCATGTCATCTTCAATTACCATGCTTGAGAGCAAGTGCTGCTCGTTGTATCGTCGCGCCAAACAAGGTTGGAGGGCAATATGTCTACGTATAAAAAAATTATGCTCGCAGTGGATTTGACCGAGGACTCCAAGTGCGTCGCTGCTCGCGCTATGGCGCTCGCTACGGCCAACGATGCTGAGCTCCATTTGGTGCACATTATAGAACCATTGAGCCTGGCCTATGGGGGAGATGTGCCTATGGATCTTTCCTCGGTACAGGAGCAAATTCAAGAACAAGCGAAATCCCATTTGGGGGAATTTGCCGCAGAACTGCAAATTCCTGCTGAACGGCAACATTTGATCTTTGGTCGTCCAGAAAGTGAGATACAGCGCGTTGCTGATGACGTTGGTGCCGATCTTATTGTCGTCGGCAGCCATGGCCGTCATGGGCTCGCCTTATTGCTGGGTTCTACAGCAAATGGCGTGCTGCATGGCGCCTTATGTGACGTATTGGCCGTCCGTGTGGGTAAACCTGCAGCAGGTGACACAGAATAAAGACTTTCTGGCACTATGCGGCTCTCCTCACGATATACATACTGGTTGGCCAACCAGTTACGGCAGAAGACACTGCATTTAATGCACGTGGAGATTATTTACGTGCCCGTACCCTAATCGTCCAGGGCAAGCAGAAGGAATTTCGTCGGGTGGCGAAGAAATTGGCCGACTACCCCCTTGTCCCTTACCTGAACTATTACGCACTCAACAGGCGCTTAGCCCGCGCGAGCACCAAAGAAGTACTCCTGTTCTTAAACGCCGAACCAGAACTGGCGGTTACCGAAATTCTTCACAAACGCTGGCTTCGCGAACTTGGTAAGCAACGTCGTTGGCAAACTCTGCGCGATAACTTCATTGCCACGAGTGACGCAGAACTGAACTGCTTCTACTTGCGTGCATTGTATGGCACCGGCGAGCGTACCCAGGCGCTCGATCAGACCACAGCAATGTGGACCCAGCCTAGATCCCAACCGAAAGCATGCGATCCATTGTTTGAAGCTTGGCGAGTCACAGACAGGTTTACTGAAAATGTAGTTTGGCAGCGTTTCAGCGCTGCCATAATGGCCAACGAAGTCACCTTGGCAAACTACCTGATCCGCTATTTTAGTGGCAGCAACAAAACTGCTGCGAACGCATTTTACACAGCCCATGTCTCTCCTTCGCGTATGTCGCGAACCAGTCAATTTAAGCCAGATACGCCGAAGTTTCGTCAGGTTATCAGCCATGGTTTAACCAGGCTCGCCGCACGGGACCCAAAGAAAGCGGCGAAGGCTTGGCGCAGTTATAACAACACGCACCATTTCGACCCGCCAACCCAACAACGCATCATTGAAGCAATAGCGGTCGCCCATGCCGTTAAGATGGAGAGCTTTCCTACACCTGAACAAAGGGCGTTAATAACAAGTGCGAATACGATAGAGGAACTCGCCGATGCAGCCCTCGAGGCGCAAAACTGGGCTGAAATGGCCTATTGGATAGAACACCTCCCGCCTGATATAGCTCTGAAGTCGCGCTGGCAATATTGGCGCGCAAGAGGCGTACAACTGTTGGGGCTTGTTGACACAAGCCACCATGAAGAATTCGTGAAACTTGCAAAACAACGCCACTATTATGGTTTTCTCAGCGCTCGTACGCTTGGCATACCAGGTCGCATGAATGGTGTGGTACCTCAAGCCAGCACTTACGATCTTGTGCAAATTCGTAAACATGCAGGTATACGTCGGGCCGTGGAATTGTTCTCCGTCGGTGAGGATCTCAACGGTCATCGTGAATGGTACCGTGCGCTCAACCGAATTAATCAATCACAGCAGGTGCTCGCCGCCGAGCTAGCCGCGTCCTTAGGCTTAGTGTCACTCGCCATCCGTACGGCGAACATCGCCGAGGCAAGAGACCACCTACACCTACGTTTTCCGCTCGCCTACGAATCTCATTTTCGTCGCAGCAGTCTAAATAGCAACTTGCCTACCGCTCTCTTGTTCGCCATCGCCCGCCAAGAGTCAGCCATGCAAGTCAAGGCAAGATCCTCAGCAGATGCTCGAGGTCTTATGCAACTTCTACCCAGTACTGCACAGCTCGTCGCTAAGCGCGCGCGCGCAGGTAAACTAACAACCGCGCAACTATATGACCCTGCCACAAACATCAAGCTAGGTAGCCATCACCTCGCCTGGCTCATGCAACGCTACAACGGACAAGCGCCGTTGGCGATCGCGGCTTACAATGCTGGAGAACACCGCGTTGACCGATGGATCAAAGACGCTCAAGGCATGCCCATAGATGTGTGGATTGAACGCATACCCTTTAGAGAAACGCGCAATTACGTTAAAAACGTGCTCGCATTTAGGCGTGTTTACAGCGATCTTCTGGCCACCCCCACGCCAATACTGAGCACGCAAGAACAGATTCTTGGTTCACCCTAAGTTTTCTAGAATACGCACCTAGCTGCTTTGTTCACTGGTCTTGTTCTCTAGCCCGGGGCAATTTATCCAACCAGGCGAGGATCTTGCGACGGTCAAAAGGCGCACTTAGCTCAGTATTTACAGCACGTAAAACAGGTATTTTTTCCCCGTATTGGGCGACGAGTGCATCATCATCTGCAATGTCGATCACACTGAGACTGAGCCCTGCTACTTCTGGCATACCCAGCAAGGTATCCAGAGCTTCCTCGCACAAACTACAGTGGTCGGTCGTGTAAAGTTCAAGTTGCAGCATGGTCTGGCGTGTCTTTGTTGGTTTGTCGCAGGTAAGATCTTGCCATGGAGTTTGCAATACGACTAGCCAGTGACGCAATCGCGCCACGTTATCCGCATAAAATACGCGGCCCAGCCCAGTGGCAGTCGCTGCCTGACGGCGCCGGTTGGCGCTGTGTGATTGATTTGCCTGACCTGCCCGCAAAACAAATTATTGCGCCAAGTTTCGCTAGCCTCGACAACCCAAGCGGTGATACCTATCAGTGTCGCCTGTCCTGGCTTAGCCAAACGGGCGAAACGCAGAGCCTGCGGCTAAACCCCGTGCCAAGTACCGAAGATGATCTTAGTTTTGCTGAAACCCGCGCCGCAACCACATTAGACGTAAGTGGTCATATAGATTGCTGGCACAGTGAGGCCGATATCTCTAACGTGCACTTCGAAATAACACTGCAGCAGCAGGTCTGCCCAGCAGTCTACTTGTTGGTTGTGACATCTAGAGCATTGCAACTGCCCGCTCCAGACTTAGCGCAAAACGCTGCCACAAATTCACCCTGTGTTGAAATAGACATCCCAAACACTTTCAGCCAAATGCAGGCAGCTAAGGATGTGAAACACAGAATTTGCTCTCCCACCGCCTTGGCGATGCTCATGTCACGATTTAGCCAAGCGCCAGAATTCATGTCAACCGTGAGTGCCTGCTACGACCCAGCGACCAAGGCTTATGGGTCATGGCCGCTGGCCATCCGCTGGGCAGCACAACGGGGTGTATTGGGTGCCGTGGAAACTTTTCATAGCTGGGCAAGTGCGCAAGCACTTCTACAGGCTGGTTATCCCTTGGTGTGCAGCATTCGTTTTGAGACGGACAAACTTACCGGCGCGCCTTTAAAGCGCACTGGCGGGCATCTGGTATTGCTCTATGGCATTGAAGATCAGTTCGTTTTAGTGAAAGATCCTGCTGGTGAGACTGTCGCTCAGGTCAACCGACATTATGCGATCGACGAATTTGCGGCCGCATGGCTCACCCAGCGAGGCGCAGCTTACCTTTTTTGCGACGAGAATTAGCACTTACCAATATGTACGTTAGATACCTAATCAGATTCCTACTGCTCAGTATTGGCTTTGCTCTCACCACCATGGGTTTATTAGCTTGGCAGCAAATCAATTTTAACCTTGCTTCAATCTGGCCAATTGCAGACACCTTCAGCGTGCATCCCACATACGCCATTGTGCTTGGACTTGCGCTCATTCCGCCGACCTTGTGGGAGATTTTTATACTGGAAAATAAGCACCCTCGTGAGTAATCCTAGTGCAGATCCAGGCCAACGAGTTTACCTCAGACGTGTCACTCGCGGCGACGAAACAGAGTTTGTGCAACTTATGCGCGAAAGCCAAACATTGCATGAGCCATGGATCAGCCCCCCGACCAACGCCATGTTGTTCAAATATTATCTGCAACGAACCGACCGTGAGGACCATGAGGGATTTGTAATTTGTCGTGTTGGCGACGATCTCATTGTCGGCGCAGTTAACGTCAACAACATTGTGCGCGGCTCATTTCTAAGTGCCTCAATCGGCTACTATGTTGGTGCTAAATATCACGCTGAAGGTTACATGCGTGAAGGGCTTATGCTCTTGGTGAGCTATGCCTTCAACACTATGGGTATCCATCGACTTGAAGCAAACATTCAGCCCGACAATCTACGCTCAAAACAATTAGTCGCACGCTGCGGATTCGAACACGAAGGTTACTCCAAGAATTTTCTTTACATTAATGGTGCATGGCGTGACCACGAACGTTGGTGTTGTGTTGATACGCGCATCAGCTTACGCGTCAGTGTAGTTCCGATGGTACACAAGCCTAACAAACCGACCCAGGACCTCGAATAATGCCTACCCCGGACACTCAACAATCGCTCACTATCGCCGTTCTGATGGGTGGTCAATCTGCTGAGTTTGAAGTGTCGCGAAATTCTGCCGCCCAAGTAGCCGCAGCATTGGACAAAGCCGGGCATAAGGCGCAGACCATTGAACTCGACAAGCTGTGCACGAAAAAACTGCTCGCACTCGATCCCGATGTCGTTTTTCCAGCATTACATGGCCCTCCAGGTGAAGATGGTACCGTGCAAGGCTATCTCGACATACTCGGTTTTGCCTATGTCGGCAGCGACGTTCGGGGCAGCATGTTAGCGATGGACAAGGCCATTGCAAAAGATATTTTTCGCAAGGCTAGCTTGCCAGTAGTGGACGAAGTCATCGTTGATAGGCACCACCAAAACCTTAAAGAATTAGCGCGAGATATAGCGCGCCAGCTTGGTTCTAGCGTGGTGATCAAGCCTCTAAATCAAGGTTCTGCCATTGGTGTCACACCGTTGCCAAATGGTGGCGATATCGAAGCAGCCCTTGCCGACGCGCTAGTCTATGGAGACTGTCTAGTTGAGCCATATGTTATGGGGAAAGAAATAACCTGCGGCGTTTTGGAAATAAACTCTAAGTGTGTGGCGCATCCTGTCATAGAAATTGTGACTGATACTGATCAGTGGTATGACTACAAAAACCGATACACTGTTGGGCGCAGCAAACACATTATTCCGGCGCTTTTAGAAGAATCCCTCAGCCTGAAAATTCAAGACATTGCCCTTTGTGCGCACAAAATACTTGGTCTGCGCGACCTCTCCAGGGCAGATTTCATTGTTACTGATACTGGCGAAATCACACTGTTGGAAGTGAATACATTGCCCGGCATGACGCCGACAAGCTTATACCCTGAGGGCGCCGCCTATATTGACCTTCCTTTTCACCGCTTGGTGGACTGTTTAGTCCAAGCTGCGCACGAGCGCGGAGCGCGTTTCGCCTGACTGCTTACGCGTCCTCTTCAAGGTCATCTTCAAGGTCATCTTGCTCTGGCAAGACACCTGGCTCAGTTAGCCTTTGTTCAATGTCATTCAGTTTCGTGAATGCCTCACTTAGCTTGGCAAACGGGTCACTGGTCAACACTGGTACTAAGGAGCGCACCAATTTCGCAGCACTCGGCGCATCGAAAATTTCCTTAGCCACTTCAATTAAGCGTTTTTGTTCAGCCGCCAAAAAATCTAGGGCTTGAGCAATACCCTGATCACGAACTTTCAGATCTTGCAATGCCTCACCATTACGCTGATAGGCACGAGACACCGACACAGACTTAGTTAGTGACATACCTAAAGATAACTCAGCCAATTGCTCGCCATCGAAATCGAGAGCTTGCAGTTTTTCAACTGCCGCACCGACATCCCCGGTAAAAAAGGAATTCGCCACTTCAATAACTGTGGCGATAACTTTGTCGATGGCGGCCTGTTCTTCGGCTGAAATATCACCTTCAACAGAAATATTTACAACGCGCTGTAGATCCTCTTCGATGGAACGAGAGTGGACTCTTTCGCCATCACTTGTGCGGCCTCTGAAGCCATTTTTCACAATAGATTCAATTTGTGAGAAATCTAAACTAATGATGTCTCCGTCGTTAGTTTTAAGCTCCAACTGTAGAGACGTTTCAAGTTGCCTGGTTTTTTCCACTGAACGGAAATTTTTAAAATCTTGTACATCAAGCTGTTCAATTCTTTGTTCGCCGCCTTGGCTGGTGCGCTCAAATTTCTCGTGGATATTCACGGTGTCAGAATAAACCCGTTTGCGCAGTACAGGCGCCACAGGATCCTCCGAAGGTACAGGCACATCATCAGTAGGCGGTGTTGTGGTGCCCGTGCCATCCACAACAGGTGGGGACGAATCTGGAGCCGTTATTGTATCGGGCAATTGCGACGCAGGCACATCATCTACTGGAGGTTGCTCTATGGGTGGCTGGCTCACCGAGCCCTGAAACACATATGAGTAACTGAAAGAAAAAGATGAAGATAATGATGAAGTGTTTATTTCTGCCTGAAAAGAGAAGGAGAATTCACCAGTACCACCAAAACCTGCATAACCCGAAGCGGATACTGCTTGTTCAAACTGATGATCCACACTTGCAACAATTGAGTCGTTATCAACAA
>Ga0256847_1001389_pt1 | contig 12487 bp, 12 predicted proteins | sample TeddybearmetaG_FD_189099 | JGI IMG/M metagenome (GOLD analysis project Ga0256847, IMG submission 189099) | Hydrothermal vent microbial communities from East Pacific Rise, Pacific Ocean - Teddybear | ecosystem: Environmental > Aquatic > Marine > Hydrothermal vents | place: Pacific Ocean: East... | reverse complement strand
CTCCGCAACTATTTTCAAAGAAACTAAGGAAACTTTTGATCATTTATTGCGGCACAGAAATTTTCGTTCTGGAGTAATTCGCGGGCATACCACCAGTGATTTTAGCGATTTCATCCTGCAGGAAGCAACGATCCATCAACTTGAGTTGTTCAAACTGTCCATAGCCCATTTAGAGCGCATGGAACCTTATATTTCATCCCAGGAAATGAAGGCCTTGCGAAAAACATTTTTAGAGTTTTTATTGTTGAAATTGTCGCAAGGAAATATACGGTCATGGAATATGAAGGATTGGAGTGTTCTGTTGCTGCACAGTCTCAACCGGGCCATAGGCAAATCGAAAAACAGCGAAATCATTCACAGAATAAAGGAAAAGCTAGCATCAGACAAAGACGCGTCCCTCGATGCAAACCAGAAATTCATTGTGATGCTAAATGTGATGACCCAAGAATCATCTCCACAATCAATTAAGGAATCAAAAAAAGAGTTCAACGCCTTATTGGAAGGAGTTACCAATGATAGGCCTGAACTAAAAACAACCAAATTAAAATTCCTTAGAAAGTTAGTCCATCAAAAGATCAGTTCCAATCAGCATGAGTTTTATTGGCAGACGCTGCTTCATTTAAAGGAGCACAAACCCTACCTCACCACGCGCGAGTATAACGCAATACGCCGACTCTTGTTAGAATTTTTGGCATCAAAATTAACTTCCAATAGTTTGGGTTCTTGGCGCATAAAAGACTGGGGGTATGCTCTTTTTCACAGCATAACTCAAGTTATTGGAAAGACAAAGAATCAGAGTATTCGTTTTACAATTAGTGAAAAACAACAAATTGAAAATGAATTAATACAAAATGAAAACATCAACATCAGTTCAAAATTAGAAGAACTTGCGAATAATGTCCCACAACAAGACTTAGTGGAAATTCAAAAAAAGGAAGAAGATGCCTCCTATAAAAAATTAGGCGAAAATTCACCTAGAGAATTTTTAGACCCTATCTTTATAAGCAATGCTGGTTTAATTATTCTTGCCCCCTTCTTGCACGTTTTATTTCAAAAATGTGGATTGATGGAAGCGTCCGGTTTTAAAGACGAGATTAGTAAATATAAAGCCATACAGCTTTTGGCCTATGCGGCTACTGGGAAAACAAGTAGGGAAGAGACCGAGTTGGTCATTAATAAGATTCTGTGTGGATTAGACCTTACCGCTCCTTTGAATAAAGTGGAAGAACTAACAGTTACCGAAAAAGAAACAGTAGACAGCCTTTTACATGCTGTTACCCAACAGTGGTCTTCGTTAAAGGAAACTTCTATCGATAGTTTAAGGCAATCATTCTTGCAAAGAGATGGCCGGTTGATTGAAGAGGAAGGCCAGTTTTTCCTTAAGATTGAACACAAATCATTTGATATGTTGTTGAATCAAATACCCTGGAACATTTCCAAAATAAAACTAAGTTGGATGAAAAAAATACTTGAAGTAGAATGGAAGACGTGACCAAAATAGCGCAAACATTACAAGGCGAAATAGCTTGGTTTGAAGCCACAGTAAATACCGCTTTGTCGCTATATTTTAAAAACGAAAGTGATTATGAGTCGATCAAGGAACTGCATCCTCCCCAACTAGAGAAGGACGATTCGAAATACGCCAGGCTGATAAATGAAAATGAATTGGGTTTTGAAGAGCGACTGGTTCTTATTTTGGCCCTACTGCCCTTTATTAAGCCTCAATCTTTGGACGTTTTCTTGATAAAAAACCAAAATCTAAATAGTGAATTTTCAGAATTTGGAGGAATTAAGGATCCTTCCAAACTAGGCTTTACTCCTAGTCTGGAGACTGCCAGTTTTATTCTAACGGGACAAAAATTGGAAGAACGCTTAGAATTCATGCGCTTCTTCAACAAAAACAACATCTTATTCACCAAAGGAATCCTCGCTTATGATAGCGATCAAGATTTCGATCTTCACCAGAAATTAATTGTCACTAATGAATATTTAGGGTTGTTTACCGTAGGTGAAATGAAATTACCGCAATACAGCGCGAAATTTCCCGCTAAAGAAATAACAACCAATCTAGAATGGGAAGATCTTATTGTAGACCAACATGTTGAAGATGACCTTTCGGAGATTAGAGATTGGCTCATTCATAGTGAACTTATACTGAAAGTTTGGGAACTGGAAAAAAACCTTAAAAAAGGATATCGAGTATTGTTTTACGGACCTCCTGGAACGGGAAAAACTTTATCGGCTACCCTATTAGGAAAGGAGACCAAACAGCCTGTCTTTAGAGTAGACCTTTCGTTGGTGGTATCCAAATATATTGGAGAAACCGAAAAGAATTTAGGTAAGTTATTTGATGAAGCTGAGGACAAGAAATGGATCCTGTTTTTTGATGAAGCCGATGCTCTTTTTGGAAAAAGAACGCAAACAAAAAGTTCTAACGACCGCTATGCCAACCAAGAAGTTGCCTACCTATTGCAGCGTATCGAAGATTTCGGTGGATTGGTTGTCCTAGCGACCAATATCCAAACCAATATTGATGCAGCCTTCTCCAGAAGATTTCAAAGTATGGTTTTCTTCCCGAAACCAAGTAAAAAACAGCGAAGACAACTATGGGAAAGGCTATTCAACAAGTCTTTTAAATTAATAGATGTCGATTTGGATGAATTAGCCGAAAAGTATGAACTCACCGGAGGTGAAATGATTAACGTCTTGCGCTATTGTGCTCTTGCCGCTGCGCGACGCAAGAAAAAAGCAACCGATTTAAAAGATAGCAACGAAAAAACAACCGAATTAGAAGATATCAACGAGAAAACCATTGAATTAAAAGATATTTTAAAAGGTATTCGAAGGGAATACGGTAAATCTAATAAAACTATATAATTATGCCACAGCAAGTATGTATGGGAGCTATGATGGCCTGTTCGTTTGGAGCAGCTCCATCCTCCTTAATCGTTTTACCAACAAACACAACCACGACTGGTAATATGCCAGATGCCAACATAATGGATAATATACCCATGGTAAATATCTTGCCCTTTGCCATGTGTTCATCTTTGGCAAATCCAACGGTAGCAGCAGCCACGACGGCAGCTTTAGGCGTACTGACCCCCATGCCCTGTATACCCGTGACGGTAGCTCCCTGGGTTCCTGGAAGTGCTACGGTCATGATAGGCAATATGCCTGCGCTTAATAATTCCTGCACTTTAAATTGTATGTGGGGTGGAGTGATAACCATCTCAAATCCTGGGCAGACTACGGTAATGATACCTTAATCATTTTATGGACGGATTAAAACGGTAAGAAGCTTCCAAAAATGGATTATAAAGTTCTTATTAGCAATGCTCTGACTTCATTCAGCATCATGGCCGTGGCACCCCAAACGATATGCCCTTGCAGCTCAAAGGCGGGTACGTTTATTTCTTCAGCATAACTTGTTTTAATGGGTTTTTGGACACACACGTCATCATTCAAGAACTCCGCTAATGGCACTTCAACCAAGGCTTCCACTTCGCTTTCCTGCGCTTTAAATTGCGGTGTGCTTTCAGCAATTCCTATAAAGGGCTGGACGAAAAAATTACTGGGTGGAATATAAATTTCGGTTAGTTTTTTTAATACTGAAATATCCTGAGTCGGAACACCTACCTCCTCTTCCGTTTCTCGTAAAGCGGTCATTTCAATAGAAGTATCTTCAGGCTCTACTTTTCCACCTGGGAAGCCAATTTGGGCCGAGTGTACTCCTTTATACGTCTTTCTCAATATAAGCATGAAGCGGGTCTCACCTTCCGAGGAGGGGTAAAATAAACAGAGTACTCCAGCTCTTTTAGCAGTTTTCGCATCACGTGCTTGCTTTTTTAATTCTAATAAACGTTCAATAGGAGCCATTTTAAGATGAAACTTCTCGCCGGGAAGTTTCATTTTTTTTACTTTTACAATTCGTGTTGAAAATTCTGAAAATTGCATTGATGAGAATATTAATCCTAGTGTCCCTTATTTTTTGCTTCGCCTTGTGCGGATGTGAAGATAAAAAAAAGACTTCCGAAGAAAAAACAGAAACGACTAAAGAAGTGAAGAAAGATTCGGTCATTGCTACCGACATTTCCGAAGAAAGTAAAAAAGATATTGAACGTGTATATCCAAAGATTACGGAGGACAATGTCGTGGAATTTCTAACCCAATATGGTAAGGACAATCCTGAAACCAAGGTTCGCATTACCACACAACACGGAGCCATTGAAATGAAGCTATTCGAAGACACTCCCTTACACAGAGCCAATTTTATTTATTTAATCAAACAAGAATATTTCGAGAACACCTTTTTCCACCGCATCGCGCCTGGTTTTATTATTCAAGGTGGTAATAGCGACCTCCCTTCTACTCCAAAAAAGCGAGCCCAACTTGGAAAAAGATACCGTCTACCCGCAGAAATATCTGGAAAGCGCACCCATCAATACGGAAGTATTTGTGGAGCCAAGGAGTATCGAGAAAATCCTGATAAAAAATCGGCTCCCTTCGAATTCTACATATTTATAGGCGAAGCCAGACAGGCCAATCATTTGAATGGAGATTACACCATCTTCGGAAAAGTAACAAAAGGCATGGATATCGTGGAAAAAATCGCCAATCTACCAGCGGACGAAGGTGAATGGCCTAAGCAGAATGTCTATATTTCTGCCGAAGTGTTGAACTAATCTTAGGTTATAATACTAGTCTTCCTTTTTATAAATACTGGGTAGCGAGAGGTTAAAGATGACCGCTAATAATCGAATAATAATAACGATAGCGCCAGAAATAAGAACCACAAAATCTGATGTCAAAGCGGTCTTTATCAGCAAAAAATAGGCGAATCCTCCAAGTATACAGGCAGTGGCGTACACATTTTTTCTGAAGATGACTGGAATCTCGTTGCACAAAATATCCCGAATGACCCCACCAAAACAAGCGGACATGGTTCCTAAAGCGACGCAAATGATCGGCGAAAAACCGGCCGCAATTCCCCTTTCAACTCCAACGATGGTATATAATGCAATTCCAATGGTATCGAACAAAAACAGGGAGCGACGCACATAGTTTAATTTTTTTCGGAAGATAACGGCCAGAATCGTAGCAGCTACGATAACATAGAAGAAAGTAAGATCATTCATCCAAGTAACGGGAGCGTCAATTAATATATCACGCAAGGTTCCCCCGCCTACCGCAGTCACGAAAGCGATGATGAAAATTCCAAATAAGTCCAGACGTTTCTTCATGGCAGTAAGCCCTCCGGAAACAGCGAACGCAATGGTTCCTAAAATATCGATGATTAAGAGTAGGCTCACATTTGTTGGGTATAAAAGTTATAATCCATGATAACTGTATCTAAAAATTTAATGGGAGTATCCTCAGTGGTTGCCTCCATCACATTGGTTACTTGCTCCGCTAGCTTTAAAATCACATTATGATTTCCATTGCGTTTGGCATCCATAAAAACGGTTTTAATAGTTTGTATCTCACGATCATTAAAGACCGTAACTTGAGGGTAGCTAGGCACATATCCTTCTGGAATATCAACCAATATGGTACGCGACAAATCCATGATTCTTTTTTCAGTAATTACCGTGGTGGTTGCTGCCATATCTCCCAGTCGTTGTCCTCGACCATTAAATAATATGGTAATGAGCGCCACTGCCCCGCTGGTCAAAGACAAATCAATAATTCGTAGTAACCACCGCAACAGATAACTTGAAAATGCCGGTTTAGTACCATCCAATTTAACAACCCTAAGTTTCATAACCGCCTTCCCAGGAGATCGGCCATCCCAAAACATTTCCCAAAGTAAATGATACAAAAAAATGGGAAGTCCAAGGGTCATGATGATTAGAAAAGAGGAATCAGTATCTAAATCGGCCGCAACAAAAAGAATAAAAACTAGGATCCCATAAAACACCAAAATTAAGAAGTCAATTACATAGGCAAGTATTCGTTCACCAACTCCTGCAACATTTTGAACAATGTTGACATTTTGGGCAGTCTCAATTTGAAATTTATCCATTAAATATGTTACTTTGGTGCAAACTACAGCTAAACAATGCGCGAGGCCGCTTTTGCCAGACAAAATAAAGATAAATGGTTAAAATTTGAAAATGTTCTGAGGAATAATATTCAAATTAACCCAGATGAGCTTAGCAGTTTGTATTTGGAGGTCACTGATCACTTAAGTTATTCTCAGACCTTTTATCCTGGAAGCCACACGCTGACCTACCTAAACGGTCTTTCCGTTTTGGCGCATCAGAAAATTTACAAAACCAAAAGAGAATCACGTTCTCGCTTTATTACGTTCTATACCAAGGAATTTCCTCTTTTCTTTTCTCAATACCATAAACAATTGTTGATGGTATTTATCACCTTTCTCCTTTTTTCGATAGTGGGTGCCTATTCTGCGGCGACCGATTCTAATTTTGTTCGCCTTATCCTTGGCGATGGATATGTGAATATGACCCTAGAGAACATTGAAAATAAAGATCCCATGGCTGTTTATAAGGAAATGGGCGAGTTGAATATGTTTCTTGGAATCACCATTAATAATATAAAAGTGGCACTCATGGCTTTTGCTTATGGAATGTTCTTTAGCCTTGGTACCATTTATATTATCATGAAAAATGCAATCATGCTGGGTTCCTTTCAATATTTTTTCTACGAGAAAGGCCTTTTATGGGAATCGGCCCGCACCATATGGATCCATGGAACCATTGAAATTTCGGTCATTATTATTGCCGGATGCGCCGGACTGGTTTTGGGAAATAGCCTTTTATTTCCTGGGACATATACCCGACTTCAATCTTTCGTTCGGGGCGCCAAGGATGGATTGAAAATTTTATTGAGTACCATTCCGTTTTTTATTATCGCAGGGTTTTTAGAAGGCTTTGTGACACGTCATACAGAAATGCCAGATTGGTTAGCTATACTCATCATAGGAAGTTCGCTAGCTTTAATCCTTTTTTACTACGTAATCTATCCAATTCAACTTAAAAGAAAATATGAAGGAACCAATTGAATTTTTAAAGCGCAGGGAATTGGGCGATATCCTAACGGATACATTTAAATTTATTCGAAATGAATTCAAACCTCTTTTTGGACTTATTCTCAAAACAGCGGGACTCGCGTTGTTGATTATGGTGGCTGCCTATGTCTTTTATTTAAGATCTTTTGGCGATTTATTCGGCTTTACAACCAATTCGGATCTTACTTATATTTCAATGGGTTTATCTGGATTGGTCATGCTTATTTCGGCTGTGGTCTTTTACGCCTTATTGTATGGTTCTATTTTACATTATATTAAGTCCTATATAAAAAATAATGGCGTTGTGAATAAGGATGAGGTGGTTGAAGGAATCAAACAAAACTTTTGGAGCCTCATTGGACTAAGCATTTTGGTATTTTTAATGTCTTTTGTTGGTTTTGTGTTTTGCTTTATCCCAGGTATATATTTGGCTACGGTTCTAGCTACGACCTACGCCGTTCATATTTTTGAAAATCGATCTGTATCCGATTCGATTAGCTATAGTTTTGACCTTATTAAGGGAGAGTGGTGGATTACTTTCGCTACACTGTTAGTGATGTTCATTATCTATTATATTGTTATTATTATTGTTCAAGTTCCGCAGTCTATCTACTTGTTTACGAAAGATTTTACGGTGGCAGACCAGTTTAGTGGTGACCAATCCATGATGGTCGATTGGGGGTATATCATTTTAACTTCCGCCGGACTTATCGTTCAATATTTGATGCAAATACTACTCGTAATTACCACGGTATTCGTTTACTTCAATTTAAATGAAAAGAAAAATTTTACTGGCACATTGGAAACTATAGAATCCATCGGAACCCGCAAGGAATAGCATGCGCAAATTTGTCCTACTTCTTTTGTTTACCTTTTGTTTTGCCGAATTATTTGGGCAAGACCAAATGGAAGGTACTCCTGAAAATGTAGTGCAATACGATACTCAAAGCGAGGTTTCTCCTGTTGAATTTTCAGAAAGAAGCATCGAAGAATTTAAAAACGATGATTCCTTTGACTATACCGAGCAAGAAAATGAAGACAGTCTTTATGCTAAATTTAAGAGATGGCTTTCTAGAGTTTGGTGGAGCTTCTGGGATTGGTTGCTAGGGGATTCTAAAAGCACTGGATTTTGGCTGGGCTTTCTTGAAGTGCTTCCCTATTTCATTATTATCACACTTGTTGCATTTATAATTTGGTTATTCTATAAGTTAAATCCAGGAGCAAGACTGCTAAAATCGAAAGGTGCGCCGGGTATTTTCTTTACCGAAGAAGAGGAAATTGTAAAAACAAAAGATATTAAAAAGTTAATCGCCAAAGCTTTAGAGCAGCAGAATTATCGATTGGCAGTTCGTTATTACTATCTTTTAATTCTGAAAAAACTTTCCGAAGCAGAGTTGATAGAGTATATGTTCGACAAGACTAATAATGACTATATAGCAGAAATTGCATCTGAAAAAATAAATCTTCAGTTTAAAAAAGTAACAGAGCTATACGATTATACTTGGTATGGTAATTTTGAAGTAACCGCATCCGATTATTCCCTGGCCCAAGAGACATTCAATTATTTAGAACATCAAATCCCAAAAGCTGTTGACTAAGTTTCAAAAAATAATTTTCTTTGGATTTCTACTCGCAGTGGGGCTATTGGTATATGCTGAAGCTTCAAAACCACAACAGGTTAATTGGTTTGAAAGTTATTATCAAAAGGATAAAATACCCTATGGGACCTTCGTATTTTCGGAGCTCATGGAGGAATCCTATCAGGATAACCTGACACGTGTGAACGTCCCTCCTTATCAATTTTTACAAGACAGCACCCTTGCTGGAACTTATTTATTTGTGAATGACGTAGTTCAATTTGACAGGACCGAATTGGAAAAGCTAACCGCTTGGGTTGAAAAAGGGAATTCCGTTTTTGTCTCTTCTCATTATCACACTAATGATCTCTTGGACACATTGAATATAAAAGTAAATACAGCCTTTTTCTTAAACAATTTTGCTTCTGAACCCATGCTTAATTTGGTGAATGAAAAACTAAAGGCTGACGAGCCTTATCACATTGAAAAAGATCTTACTATACCTTATTTTGAAGAAATAGATACCCTTTCGCATACGATCCTTGGGGTCACACAGCCTTATAACGATACTTTAATTATTAATAAGCCCCTGGCCAATTTTATTAAAGTCCCCTATGGAGATGGTACTTTTTATTTTCATAATCAACCCGAAATATTCACCAATTATTTCCTTCTACTAAATGAAAATAGCGAGCATACTAAGAATGTATTGTCTTATATAAATGATGGCTCTCAACTTTATCTGGACGCCTATTACAAAAATGGGAAGCCTATAAATGTTTCTCCATTACACATTTTATTAAACAATCGATATTTAAAATGGGCCTATTATTTTGTTCTTATTGGCACCCTGCTATTCATCATCTTCCAAGGGAAAAGAAAACAACGTAGTGTACCTATTGTAAAGCCACTTACGAATAAGTCGTATGAATATGCCAGAACCATTTCAGGTATGTATCATGACAAAAAGGATCATGATGCTATTGCACGAAAGCAAATAGCTCTGTTTTTTGAATATATAAGGACCCAATTAAGGTTACCAACTGAAAACCTAGATAGTCGCTTTTTAAAGGCGCTATCCGCACGAAGCAACAACGACCTAGAGACCACAAAATCCCTATTCACCTTTATTGAAAAAGTGACGCACCAGCTTACCACCGGAGAGAATGAATTAGTAAAACTGAATAAATTAATTACCGAATATAAATCTAATATTGATGGAAAATCCTGAAACACACAACGAAGAGTTACACTTTACCAGTAGGATTCCTCTAGAGGAATTAAGTACAGCGGTAGACAACATAAAAAAGCAACTGTCCAAAATAATTATTGGGCAAGAGGACTTTATAGAAATGCTTATCGTTGGTCTTTTGGCCAACGGGCACATTCTTATCGAAGGTGTTCCAGGGATTGCTAAAACAATAACTGCTAAGTTATTTGCGAAAACCTTGAAGACTAACTTTAGCCGCATTCAATTTACACCCGATTTGATGCCCAGCGATATATTAGGAACTTCCATTCTGAACATGAAGTCATCTGATTTCGAATTCAAAAAGGGACCTATTTTTTCTAATGTCGTACTGATCGATGAAATTAACCGAGCACCTGCCAAAACACAGGCGGCTCTTTTCGAGGTAATGGAGGAGCGACAGGTTACCATAGATGGTCAACAATATGACATGGACTATCCATTCATCGTTTTAGCTACTCAAAATCCGGTGGAACAGGAAGGAACCTATGCTTTACCCGAAGCTCAATTAGACCGTTTTCTATTCAAAATTAAAGTGGGATACCCTAAGCTTGAGGACGAGGTTATCATATTAAAGACACACCATGAGCGTAAACTCGCAGACCCAGAAAAGACCATCCAAGCGGTACTCTCACCAGATGACCTTAAAAAGTTTAGGTCTCAGGTGCAGGAAATACTGATTGAGGACAAGATTTTCACCTATATCGCGGAAGTAGTTGATAAAACAAGGAACCACCCACATCTTTATTTGGGAGGTTCCCCAAGAGCTTCTTTAGCGATTATGAATGCTTCTAAGGCCATCGCGGCGATTAATAAACGTGATTTTGTGACTCCGGACGATGTAAAGAAGGTGATGGCACCTGTGCTTCGCCATCGAATCATTCTTTCTCCTGAACGCGAAATGGAAGGAATGACCCCAGAAACCGTGATCGATATTATATCTAAATCTATTGAAATTCCACGCTAGGTGATAAACTTCATTAAATCCTTATATCTCACTCCGCGCTTCTTTTACGTTTTCGCGGTCTTTGCGTTCTTGTTTCTAATTTCTTATTGGATTCCGGCCTTATATGGGATTATTTGGGTATTGGTATTGGGCCTTATGGTCTTCATATTGTTGGAGATTTCCATGCTGTATGGTTCAAAAGGGTTACGAGGAGAACGAGTTTTACCCGACCGATTTTCAAATAGTGATGAGAATTTGGTGGCTATTCAGTTGTACAATGGCTATTCCTTTCCTATTGAAGTGGGTATCGTGGATGAATTACCTGTGCAATTTCAAATGCGAAATTTTTTCAGAAAAATAAAAATCGCAACGAAGGATAAAAATACGTTTCAGTACACGGTACGACCTGTGGATCGTGGCGAATATGTTTTTGGAAACTTGAATTGCTTTGTCACCTCCATTATTGGATTGGTTCGTAAAAGATATACCTTCAATAAAGAACAGATGGTAAAGGTCTACCCTTCGTTCATTCAAATGAAGAAGTATGATTTTCTTGCAATCGACAATCGTTTATCTCATATAGGGTTGAAGAAAATTCGTCGCATTGGGCATACCATGGAATTTGAACAAATCAAAGAATATGTGGCTGGAGATGATGTTCGAACCGTCAATTGGAAAACCACAGCCAAGCGAGGGCAACTCATGGTAAATCAGTACCAGGATGAAAAAATGCAACCTATTTATTCGATCATTGATTCCAGTAGAGTAATGAAGATGCCATTTGGCGGACTCAAATTATTGGATTACGCTATCAATAGTGCCTTGGCCTTTTCCAATGTGGCGCTGAAAAAGGGCGATAAAATTGGGTTAGTCAATTTCTCTAATAAATTGGGCAACTATTTGCCGGCACAAGCTAAGAAGACCCATTTAAACCTTGTTTTAGAGTCTTTATATAATTTGGACACCAAGTTCTTAGATTCAGATTTTGGGGTTTTACAAGCGCTGGTAAAGCAGCGAATCACGCATAGAAGTCTTATTTTACTCTACACCAATTTCGAACATATTTCATCATTGCATCGACAACTCCCCTATCTGCAAGCCATCGCAAAGAAACACTTGCTAGTAGTGATCTTTTTTGAAAACACTGAATTGTACAAATTAAGCACGATAGAGCCGACCAATGTTTCGGAGATCTATGACCAAACCATTGCACAGCAATTTGAATTCGACAAAAAACTAATGGTAAGAGAGTTGCAGCAAAGAGGAATACAAACGGTGCTAACTACACCAGAAGACTTGACCGTGAATACCATCAACAAATATTTAGAAATAAAATCGAGAGGGCTTTTGTAATACGACAAGTTACTAAGCGGAAAGATGTTACAAAATCTTAATAGCCTCGTCATACTTATATGGGACTCATTTATTGGATAGAACGCCAAAAGAAGCTTCGGTTATGGAGGGTATTCTATTGGTTTTTGAAAATAATCCTTGGTATTGGGTTTATAGGATCTGGGTTGCGAAAAATGCCATCGGTAAAATTCACCTCCCTTTCTTTGGACACCCCTGTTGGTCTTTTCTTTGAAGGTATGTATGTCACTGGTTTTTACTGGAATTTTATTGGCTATTACCAAATTGTTGTCGGACTTCTATTAATGACAAAGTGGTTTCAGAAATTAACG
>Ga0256847_1001388_pt1 | contig 12494 bp, 10 predicted proteins | sample TeddybearmetaG_FD_189099 | JGI IMG/M metagenome (GOLD analysis project Ga0256847, IMG submission 189099) | Hydrothermal vent microbial communities from East Pacific Rise, Pacific Ocean - Teddybear | ecosystem: Environmental > Aquatic > Marine > Hydrothermal vents | place: Pacific Ocean: East... | reverse complement strand
CCATCAAATCAAGCCGCGCAGCACTTCGATATTCTGATTGTCGGCGCTGGCATTTCCGGCATCGGCGCTGCCTATCACCTCACCGATCAATGCCCCGGCAAGACGTTCGCGGTTCTGGAAGCCTATGAGACCTTCGGCGGCACTTGGCATATGCACACCTATCCCGGTATCCGCTCCGATAGCGACCTCTACACCTTTGGCTACCGATTCAAGCCTTGGCTCGGCACGCCCATCGCCACCGCCGAAGAAATCCTCTCTTATATGGGCGAGGTCATCGACGAGAATGATATCGGTCGCCACATCCGCTACCAGCACAAGATAACCTCGGCCAACTGGTCCTCCAAGGACAAGCTGTGGACCGTCAATGTCACCCGCGGCGATACGGGCGAGGCGCTGGTCTTCACCACCAATTTCCTGTGGATGTGCCAAGGTTATTACGATCACGCCAAGGGCTACACGCCTGAATGGGAGGGTATGGAGACCTATCAGGGTGAGATCGTTCACCCGCAGACCTGGCCAGAAGACCTCGACTATAAAGGCAAGAATGTCATCGTCATCGGCTCTGGCGCAACTGCTGCGACTGTCGTTCCGGCAATCGCGGCCGACTGTAAGCATGTCACGCTCTTGCAGCGCTCGCCGACCTATTTCATTCCCGGCCGCAACGAGAATGAGCTTGTCGACGAGCTACGCAAGATCGGCGTTCAGGAAACATGGATCCACGAGATCGCCCGCCGCAAAATCCTGTTCGATCAGGCTGAACTGACCCAGCGCTCTATCGACGAACCCGAAGTGTTGAAAGAGGAACTGCTCGCCGGCGTGCGCGAATTCCTCGGCCCCGACTATGACGTGGACAAGCATTTCACCCCCTCATACCGCCCTTGGCAGCAACGCATCGCCTTCGTCCCGGACGGCGATCTGTTTCAAGGCATCACATCTGGCGCAGCCAGTGTCGTCACCGACCATATTGACCACTTCACCCCGAAAGGCATCTTGCTGAAATCCGGCGAGGAGCTTGAGGCCGACATCATCATCACCGCGACCGGCTTCAACCTGTCTGTACTTGGCGGCATTCCATTCGCTGTCGACGACAAGCCTGTCGATTTCGCCGATACCGTGACCTATCGCGGCATGATGTTTACCGGCGTACCGAATCTAGCTTGGGTGTTCGGCTATTTCCGCGCCAGCTGGACCTTGCGCGTCGACATAATGGGCGATTTCCTCTGCCGTCTGTTCAAGCATATGGACGAGAAAGGCGCCAAACAAGTTAGTGTCGAACTGCCAGCTGAAGACAAGGACATGCCGCGCGCGCCGTGGATCGAAGAAAGCAATTTCAATCCCGGCTATCTTGCGCGCTCGATGCACCTGATGCCGAAATGCGGCAACAAGCCGGAATGGCAACATACACAAGACTATTGGTCCGAACGCGACGTCCTGCCCGCGATTGATCTCGACGAGAAAGCCTTCCGCTACAAATAGAAGCTCACAATCGCACCTTGCATTATTATTGTTTTTCGATAAGAAGCTGCGCATGGCTTATGATTTTGAACCCGGCGATATGGTCGCTGTCCGATTCGGTGTTGTCCTGTCTCATTACGGTGTTGTCACGCATCGCGGCACCGTGATCTCAAACTCGCGCAGAAATGGCGGCGTGGTTGAACAAAGTCTCGCCGATTTCGCTGATGGCAGATCGGTGCGCCTGTGCGATACCAGAACCGGTCTCGATGCCCACGCCGTCGAAGCCCGCGCCCGCAAGGCCATTGGCTCTGACTATAGCGTCACCGGCTCCAATTGCAGCCATTTTACCCGCTGGACCTACCGCCGCAAACCCACCCCGATGCAGGTTGCCGCCGCGTCACTAAATGCCCTCAAAGACCTTGCCTCAAATCGCCGCAACCGCTGGTAATTTACATCACAGTTAAGTGGGCTACAGATGTTCTCCGTTGCAGACCGCGAAATGCGCGTCTACGGTTTTCGCGGATGGAATCAAAGGCATTATGAAACCGACAAATGTAGAAGACCCAGACTACTTTCATAAAGTGGTTGATTGCCAGTGGGCTTGTCCGGCACATACACCGGTCCCGGCCTATATTCGTTTGATTGCGCAAGGCCGCTATAGCGACGCCTATTTGCTCAACCGCGACTCGAATGTGTTTCCGGGCATACTTGGCCGCGTCTGTGACCGCCCGTGCGAACCGGCTTGCCGCCGCACAAGGGTTGAAGAAGAGCCGGTTGCGATCTGCCGCCTCAAACGGGTCGCTGCTGACCACCGCGACGACATCACTGATCGTTTGCCGAAAAAACCTGCACAGACCAATGGCAAACGTATTGCGCTGATCGGCGCTGGCCCGGCATCGTTCACCGTCGCCAATGATCTCGCGCCGATGGGCTATGAATGCACGATTTTTGAAAAGCTCGACAAGCCCGGCGGCCTGATGCGCACCAATATTCCGGCCTTCCGTCTGCCTGAAGACGTGCTGATGGAAGAGCTAGGCTACATTCTTGATATGGGTGTGGACCTGAAACTCGGCACACCGGTTGAGAGCATGTCGCAGCTGCAAAGCGAAGACTGGGACGCGATCTTTGTCGGCACCGGGGCGCCTAAGGGCAAGAACCTCAACTTGCCGAGCCGCGACGAGGCCGAGGAAAATATCCATATCGGCATCGACTGGCTCGAATCAGTCGCCTTCGAGCACACTGAAAAGATTGGCACCAACGTCCTGATTATCGGGGTTGGCAATACAGCGATGGATTGCTGCCGCACCTCGCTACGCCTCGGGGCCAAATCGGTGAAAGTCATGGCGCGCAAACCGCGCAGTTTCTTCAAGGCCTCAGTTTGGGAACTGGAAGACGCCGAAGAAGAAAATATCGACATCATGGTCAATCATTCTCCGAAAGCCTTCGTGGTCGAGAATGGCAAACTTGTCGGCATGATGTTCGACCTGATGGATTACGATGTCGATGATAACGGCAAGATCACCGAGCAGCGTAATACCGGCGAAGTGATGATCCCGTGTGATGACGTCATCCTCGCCATCGGTCAGGAAAATGCCTTCCCATGGATCGAAAAAGATGCCGGGATCGAGTTCGATAAATGGGACGTGCCCGTGATCGACGAGAAGACGTTTGAATCGACTAAAGATGGCGTGTTCTTTGGCGGCGATAGCGCCTTTGGTCCGAAGAACATTATCTGGGCCGTCGAGCATGGCCACCAAGCCGCCATCTCGATCCACAAACATTGCCAAGGCACCGACCTGACCGTGCGCAAGCCCGACGAGGTTGAGCTGGAATCGACCAAGATGGGCATGTTCGAATGGCGTTACTCAAACGCCTATGACGCCTCTGAGCGCCGCGAGATGGAGCATGTCGCGCTGGTCGAGCGGTTCAGTAAGCTGGATATTGAAGTTGAACTTGGCTTCAGCGCCGAACAGATCGCCACCGAGGTTGAACGCTGCCTGAACTGCGATGTCCAGACCGTATTCGACGCCCCGCTATGTACCGAATGCGACGCCTGTATCGATATTTGCCCGGTCGAATGCCTGTCAATCACGCCAAATGCACCTGAACCGGACCTGCGCAATATTGTTCGCGCCGCAACCGCCGATCAGGCCTTGTACACCTCTGTCGAGCTACCGCTGAGCGGCCGGGTGATGATCAAGGACGAAGACGTCTGCCTGCATTGCGGCCTCTGCGCCGAACGCTGCCCAACCGCGGCATGGGATATGCAGGAGGGAATCATCAAGATCCACCACGCAAGTGAGCAGAAATTGAGTGCAGCAGAATGAACGGACCCTCTATCAATGATTTCGTGATCAAGGTCGCGACCGTCAACGGCACCGGCTCGGCCAGCGCCAATGGCTTGCTGATGAAGACCATTTTCCGCATGGGCGTGCCGGTGGTTGGCAAGAACGTGTTCCCGTCAAATATTCAGGGCCTGCCGACATGGTTTGAAATCCGTGTCTCGGGCGATGGTTATTCCGGCCGCGATGGCAATGTCCATTTCATGGTCGCGATGAACCCTGAATCCTACGAACAAGACATTGCCGAGCTTAGCCCTGGCGGCGTCTTGCTCTACGATTCAACTTGGCCTCGCCCCAACCTGATGAGCCGCACCGACGTCACTATTCTTGGCGTGCCGCTGTCGGCGATGTGCAATGACGCCTTCGAGGTCGCTCGCTCACGCATCCTGATGAAGAACATGGCCTATGTCGGCGCGACCGCAGCTTTGCTCAATCTCGACATGGATGTGATCAAGCAGCTGGTCGAAGAAATGTTCGCCAGCAAAGCCAAACTGGTTCCGGCCAACATGCAGGCCCTCGCCCTCGGTTTTGACTATGCCACCGAGCATTTCGACTGCCCGCTACCGTTCAAGGTCAATCCTGCAAACGCCACTGACGGCAAAGTCATCATCGACGGTAACACCGCCGCCGCGCTCGGCTGCGTCTATGGCGGCGCAACTTTCGGCGCGTGGTATCCGATCACACCATCAACCTCACTGATGGACGGATTTGCCGCCTATTGCGCTCAGTTGCGGGTGGATGAAGAGACCGGCAAGAACAAGTATTGCATCATTCAAGCCGAAGACGAACTTGCCGCCGCTGGCCTGATCATCGGCGCGGCTTGGAATGGCGCACGCGCCTTCACGCCAACCTCTGGCCCCGGCATCTCGCTGATGAGCGAGTTTATCGGCTATGCTTATTATTCCGAAGTCCCGATGGTGCTGTTCGACATTCAACGCGTTGGCCCCTCGACCGGCATGCCGACCCGAACCCAGCAATGCGACATTCAGCTCTGCGCCTATGCTTCGCACGGTGACACTCGGCATATCCTCCTCTTCCCCGCCGACCCAAGCGAATGTTTCGATATGGCGGTCAACGCGCTCGATCTCGCTGAGCGGTTTCAGACCCCCGTCTTCTTCATGTCTGACATCGATATCGGTATGAATGACTGGATGGTCGACGAACTGACTTGGGACGACAATTACGTCCCTGATCGCGGCAAAGTTCTGTCTGCCGAAGAGATTGAAGGCATGGACAAATTCTATCGCTACAAGGACGTTGACGGCGATCATATCCCGTACCGCACCCTGCCCGGCACGCATCCCAAAGGCGCTTACTTCCTGCGCGGCTCAGGCCATGATGAATTTGGTCGCTACACCGAAAAAGGCCCGGCCTATAAACAAGTGGTTGATCGCCTCTACGCCAAATGGAAAAGCGCCGCGACGGCTGTACCTGCGCCTGTAACCATCAGCGCCAAATCGCCTGCCCGCTACGGCATCATCGCCGTTGGCAGCTCTGACGGCGCCGTGAAAGAAGCCCGCGACCGGCTCGAAGCAGACGGCGTCTCGCTCGACTATATGCGCGTGCGCGGCTTCCCGTTCAACAAAGACGTGGACGCCTTCATCGACGCTCATGACGGCGTCTTCATTGTCGAACAGAACCGTGACGCTCAGCTGCTTGGCCTGCTTGTCACAGAGACCTGCGCGCCAAAAGAAAAGCTTGTGTCGGTGTTGCATTATTCCGGTGAACCGCTGAACTTCCGCTTCGTCTATGACGCTATTCAGACCGCTGTAAAAGTGAGGAAGATCGCATGACCTCCTTCGTCAAACCAAAAATCCGGCGCAAGAATGAGCCGTTGAACCAGATCAATCTAGCTCGCTCTGATTATGATGGCACCATGTCGACCCTATGCGCAGGCTGCGGTCATGACAGCGTCACCGCCGCCATCGCTCGCGCCTTTTTTGAACTGTCGATTGAGCCGTACAAAGCCGTGAAAGTTTCCGGCATTGGCTGCTCGTCAAAAACGCCGTCCTACTTTCTAGGTGACGCCCACAGCGCCAATACCGTGCACGGACGAATGCCCGCCTTTGCAACGGGCGCTATCGCTGCCAATTCCGCGCTAACCTATGTCGGCGTCTCTGGTGACGGTGACAGCCTGTCGATTGGGCTGGGACAAATGGCGCATGCCATGCGCCGCAATGTCAACATGCTCTACATGCTGGAGAATAACGGCGTGTACGGACTGACCAAAGGTCAGTTCTCCGCTGCCGCCGATATTGGCACGCGCGCCAAGAAGGGCGCGGTCAACGAGTTACCGCCAATCGACCCCGTCGCACTGGCTCTATCTGTCGGCGCAACTTTCATCGCCCGCAGCTTTTCCGGCGACCGTGACCAGCTGGTGCCGCTGATCAAGGCTGGCTTGAAGCATAAAGGCTTCGCCCTGATTGATGTCATCTCGCCCTGCGTGACCTTCAACGATCACAAGGGATCGACCAAATCCTACGCCCATACTTACAAATATTACCACAAGACCGTGCATGCCGATTACGTGCCGCCAAGCGAAGAGATCAAGACCGCTTATGATGACGGCGACATGATGCCGGTCGAACTGCACGATGGCGGCAAAATTCAACTCCGCAAGCTTGACGACAATTATGATCCACGCGACCGCGCCGGAGCCTTTGCGAAAGTCATGGCCAGTCAGGAAAGCGACGAGATCATCACCGGGCTTCTATATATCAATGAAGACCGCGCCGATATGCATGCGCACAAACATCTTGAAGAACGCCCGCTCAATCAAATTCCGTACACAGAGCTAAACCCCGGCGCCGCCAAGCTGGCTGAACTACAAGCTGGATTCAAATAATCTCAAGCGAAAACTCTCCCGCAAGGGAATAAACCTCCCCCTTCGTCGTAGTCCTCCTGTTGCAACATGAGGAGTTTGACACATGAAGACGACATCAATCTTGGCGCTCAGTCTATTTGCAGGCACTGTATTCTGCACCGCAAGCGCCACAGCACAGACCGCTATAACCGCATCCGACGCGGCCCAAACGCGCGTACCTGCCGCTGTTTCCGGTCCGGTCATTGTGACGGATCGCCCCGGCACGGATTGGCATTATCCGCCACCTCCAAATGGTGTGCCACCAGAGCTGCACCGCAAAGTCGTGCATCTCTACAAGCGTATTCACAACGCCTATCCGGATGCTTCTCGCAAGCGTATCTTCCTGAAGATTGCCGAAGAGCTTGGCATCGCGCCGCGGCGCCTGTGGAACGCTTACCACAACCCACCCGGTATGGACGGTCGCCTTGATGTGCACCGGGTTGATCGGGAAACTGACAAAAGAGTACGAGATGCCCGACCTGTCGATACTGGTCGTGGGGACCGGGTCAGAGATCGACGGGTTCGGGCTAACCGCGTGACTGATCGCCCCCGAGCTCGGGTCACGCGTGATCGCCCTGTTCGCACGCGTCCGCAGCGCGGTGGTTAAATTCAAAAGCCGCTAACAGGGTTGGCTGGAAGGGTGATTAGCCCCTCCAGCCACTTTGCCTTAAACTAAATCAAACGAGGGCAATCAGATGATTGAAAAAAGATGGGTTATCGCAGCCATGGGTGCCGCAGCAAGTTTCAGCGCCCCGGCCTATGCGCAAGATTTCACCGCGTCGATTGGCGCAGAATACACCACCGGCGACTATGGCGGCGGGGCCGATACAGACGTCCTGTACGTACCGATATCGGTTGGACTGGAAACCGACAGCTGGTATGTCAAAGCCTCCCTGCCGTGGCTCAACTTGTCTGGACCCGGCGTCTTCCTTGGCGAAGATTTGCCGCTTGTTCGTGATGTCCGCGGCCCAACCCGCGCAGCAGATGAAGAGGTTTCCGGGTTTGGCGATCTTAGCCTGTCGGCCGGACGCAGCTTCGATCTCGACGAGGCAGGCGACTGGCGGCTGGATATAACCGCCCGGGTCAAACTGGCCACGGCCGACGAAGCCGATGGCCTCAGTACCGGCGAGATGGATTATTCTCTGGCAATGGATCTGACCCGCAATATCGGCGACTGGAGCGTGTTTGGCGGCGGCGGTTACCGCGTCAATGGCGCCCCGGATGGCCGCGAGCTTAATGACACCGCTTTCGCCTCGGTCGGCGCCGCCTACTATATGTCCTCCGGTACCAGTTGGGGCGCAGCGCTTGATTTCAGCCAAGCCGCCACGGCCGGTACTGACGACGCTCTGGAAGTCTCCAGCTGGTTTTCGTTCCGCTTGAATGACAGTACGCGGCTACAGACCTACGCGATTGCCGGGCTAACCGATGGTGGACCAGACTTTGGCGCTGGGCTCAGATTGGCCTTTCGCCTCTAGCGCGGGGCCTCCCACCCACGCTTGATCAGCTCAGCCTCTTGTTCGGGGCTGAGCTTTTCTTTGACCCCTAGCTGAACCGCAGCTGCAGCCAACGGATCATTACCCCCCGCTGCCGCCTGATAACCATCCGGCAAAACCGCCACCGTGATCATTTCCCAGCTCTGGCCTTCGCGACAAGCAATCGCGCCCGTGCGCGCCTCGCCTTCAATCACGAATTGCCGGCAGTAACGCCCATCATTCGCAATAAAGCTGGCATTGATCACAATCGCCCCAGCCTGCGCATCACCTGACTGCTGTTCCAGCGCCTTGGCCAATTGGCGGCGCGCCACCAAGCCCTGCTCGTCCCAGTCCAGATAAGTGTCATTACTCGCCATCTGCACGCCCGCAAACTGCGTCCCCATCACGCCCATCACGAAGCTCGCCGCCACCGCAGCGGGCCAAGCCAGCTTGCGCCCTTTGCGTTTTGGGGCGGAGGCCAGAACCGGCGCGGCCACGCTGTCTTGCAGATCACCGATCAGCCCCGCCAGCCCAGCCGACAATTCCGGCTCGATGCTCGGTTCAAACGCCGCCTTGGCCGCCTCACGCATCGCGCGATGGTCAGCCACGACCTGTTCGAACTCGGGATTATCAGCAATCCATTGCTCGACCTGACGGCGATCTTCTTCTGGCAGCTCGCCATCGGCATAGGCCATCAATATCTCATCTGAAGGTTTCATAGTCCGCTCTCCGATGACAGGGAAGTTGCGCCGACGCTCGCCATGATCTTCTGCCGCGCCCGCGACAGGCGGCTCATGATCGTGCCCACCGGCGCGCCCAGAATCTCGGCCGCCTGCTTGTAGCTTTGGCCATCGACCAGCACCAAGCCGACCACGGCGCGCTGATCCTCTGGCAAAGTCTCGATCGCGGCGCGGACATGGTTCAGCATATCGCTGACCTCCAGTGTCTTGCGGCCATCCTCGCCGACCGCTTGAACGGCATGCTCAAGCTCGACATGCGGGCCACGGCGTACGGCTTTTCTCATTTGATCAATCCACATATTCTGCATGATCTTGTATATCCATGTCTCCAGTTTGTAGGCCGGGCGGTATTGGTGCGTTCGCTCCAGCGCCCGTTCGATCCCCGCTTGCGTGAGATCGTCTGCATCTGCCTGATTCCCGGTCAGGACCAGCGCGAACCGCCGCAGGCGCGGCAATAGCTCAATAAGGCCCCTACGGACGAGAAGGTCGGTCTCGGTCATCATGCGTATCGTACACAGACTACGCTGCCGGGTGGATTTTGTTCCATTGTATTTTCATATCAACGTTTGGAATGTTTTTGTATGTTATGCGTAGTCTAAACGGGACCACACGGAGGCCAGCGCTTGAAGACCCTGTTTATAGCCACCGCCATCTTGCTGATCGGTGCGCCATTCGTGGCTACCCCTGCAGCAGATGCGCAGGCGCGCGACCGGATCGAGCGCATTGACCGCACCATTCGCTTGCGAGAACGCGCCGCTGACCGCGCCCGCGACCGGGTCACCGACCGCGCCATCACTGACCGGGTGATCGAGCGCGCCGTGACCGAGCCGGAAGACACAGCCAGCGATGAAGAGGTCAGAACCGTTGAAACTGAAGCGACAGCGGACACAACCGACACGCTCATCATCCTCTCAGAGCGCGGCTATCCATATCGGCGCGGCGAAGTCTTGGCCCTCAACATCTCAGATCGCGCGCTTGATCTTGCCCGCGCCAAGGGCCTCACCGTGGCCCGTCAGCGCGATCTTGGCTCTGGCGACACACTCACTGTCCTGCGCGGCAACCAGTTCGACAATCCCGCCGGGATCATCGCCGAAATGCAAGCCCTAGACCCGAACGGCCTGTACACCCCCAACCATGTCTTCGCCCCCAGCGGCTCGCAGCACGATGTGCCTGAAACCAGCCCTGCCATAGCCGCTCCGCCGCATCCCCCAGCGCTCACACCGCGACGCGTCGGCATGATCGATGGCCTGCCAGACACCGCCCACCCCCTACTCGATGGCCGGTTTGAAACGGTACGGAATTTCACAGACGAGCCAGATCAAGCCTCCCAGCATGGCACCGCCGTCGCGCTACGCATGCAGCACGCCCAAACTCTGTACGCCCGCAATATCGACATCAATCTCTACGCCGCCGCTGTCCTGTCAGACACAGATTCAGGGTCAGCCCCAGCCGACGCCCTCGCCGCCGCCATCGCCTGGCAGCACGCAAACCAAGTCGAAATCCTCAACATCTCACTCGCCGGTCCGCCGAATGAGATTATCGAAGCGATGATCAAAACCTACCAATCCGGCGGTGGTCTGGTCGTCGCAGCCGTCGGCAATGGCGGCCCGTTGAGCGGCAATATCTATCCCGCCGCCTATCCAGACGTGATCGGCGTCACTGCGGTTGACCGCTCAGGCGCAATCTACCCGCTAGCTACACGCGGTGCCCATGTCGACCTCGCGGCGCAAGGCGTCTCGCTGACCATTTCAGGTTTCGCCGCCCCGCTCAGCGGTACGTCATTTGCTGCGCCTATGGTCTCGATCTGGATGCTGACCGTCGACACAGACGCTACGAAACTACCGCTGCTCTGCATTGATCATGGCGAGAATGGCCGCGACGATGTGTTCGGCTGGGGCGAAATCCGCCCGGCCGGGCCCGTCATACTGCAAACGGCAATGGCCGCCCCGCCGTTCTAAGCGCTACTCGTTGGCGAGCATCAGTTTCATCATCTCTTCTGCAAAGACCATTGCTGAGCGCTCGATATCGCCGCGGTCCGTCTCGTCGCCTAGCTCATAGGTGATCGCCGGGATATCAAACCGGCCATGGATATAATTCTTCGATGTCGGCAGATCAGTATTGTGGCGCTCAGCCCGCTCAAACACATAGTCCGGCAACCGCGCCCGCGCATTGCCCAGCCAACGTCCGGTAAAGTCATAATCGGTTGGTTCGTCTTCCACGGTCTGAGTGTAAAAGACATTGCGCTTCGTCGAATGGAAATCCAGAAACAACACGAGCTGATTATCCTCGGCGCTATCAATCTCGTCGATCACCGCCTTGACCGCCTGTGTCTCGGCCTGCGTAAACGGGCCCCAGTCGCGGTTGAGGTCGACCCCGCCCGTATTGTGCCGCCAATGGCCAAGCTCAACTCCATCCGGGTTCATGTTCGGCACGATCAGCAGATCAAACTTCTTGCGAAATCGCCGCGCCAGATAGCTCTCACCTAATACGGTTTCGCTGAACTTACGCATCGCCAGCGCCCCGGTCACCTCCGGCGGATGCTGTCGCCCGACTAACATCACGGTCTTGCGGCTCGCTACAGCGGCCTGCGTCGACAGCATCATAATCGGCCGGCCTTGTTCAGAGCGTCCAATCTCGCTGGCGCTCACATCCCGGTGCCCGGCTATCTTCGCGGTCCAGCGGTCATAGTTCGCGATGCCAACAATCTCCTGCGCCGCTATATAGAATTGCCCCGAACCCGAGGGCAGTTGCAATGTCGCACGCTGCCCGTTGCGGTCCACCGTGACCCGCTCAGAAGGCACAGCCGTCCAAGCCTTTCCGTCCCGGCTATATTTCGGCCAATAGCGATGCTTGAACCCGGTATAATCCAGCCTCAACGTCAATGCACGATCGCCCTGCGGCGTGACCCGGACGGCATACCACGGGCTTGGATTGATATCAGCGTCTTCCGGTTCAATCGACACTGCGATCACCGTTTCGCTGACGATGCTACACCCCGCCATGCCGCCTGACGGAAAGTCCCCTTCGACTATAAATTGCGCGGTTTCACAGCGCTGCAATTGCGCCATTGGCGCTGTGAGAACACACGCACCAAGCGCCAGACCAAAGAATGATGCAATCCAGTATCTCACAGCCAATCTCCTTCAGTTCGGGGCATGATGCCCAAAAAAGAAACCGGCCGCAACGCGGGGTTGCGGCCGGCTTCAAAACAATCGGCAACACCTAGAAAGTTGCGCGAACCTGCCCATAGACAAACCGGCCACGATTATTGTGATAGGCGGAATCGTAACCATAGGTTTCGTCTGACAGCGGCGGGTCTTCATTGGTGATATTCGTCGCCCCGAAGCGGACCCGAACTTTGTCGATATTCAGACCGTTAAACTCTTCAAACGTGTACTGAAGATAGGCATTACCTGTGACCCATTCGTCGACAGTGAAGAAGCCGTCTGGATTGTCCGGCCCAATCACGGCCGAATTGCGTGCGCTAGTATCGAAATACTCGCCAATATAGTTGACGCTAGCGCCGACACCCCAGCCGCCATAACGCCAGTTCATCCGCGCAACACCGCGCCATTCCGGCTGGCCATTGACCCCGATCAGGCTGCCAGCACTGGCAGCCTGA
>Ga0256847_1001387_pt1 | contig 12528 bp, 14 predicted proteins | sample TeddybearmetaG_FD_189099 | JGI IMG/M metagenome (GOLD analysis project Ga0256847, IMG submission 189099) | Hydrothermal vent microbial communities from East Pacific Rise, Pacific Ocean - Teddybear | ecosystem: Environmental > Aquatic > Marine > Hydrothermal vents | place: Pacific Ocean: East... | reverse complement strand
TGGTGCTGAAATTGCAAAAAAAATGTTATCAGATCACGGTATTATCGACGTTGAGGTAATTTCAACACTGGGAATGTTAACCGACCACTACAATCCAAAAAACAAAACTGTAAATTTAAGTGAAGGTGTTTATAACCAACGTAATGCTGCAGCAGCGGCTGTGGCTTCACATGAAGTAGGTCATGCCGTACAGCACGCTAAGGCTTATCAATGGTTGCAATTGCGCTCAAAATTAGTTCCAGCCGTGAGTATTACCTCTAAATACTCACAATGGCTTGTTATTGGTGGTATTATATTAGGTGCAGCTTCTGGAAATACTGGAATAGGGTTTATCATTGCTGTTACCGGTTTAGTATTTATGGCAATGGGAACTATATTTAGTTTTATAACGTTACCTGTAGAATATGATGCCAGCAACAGAGCATTGGCTTGGTTAGAAAATAAAAATATGCTAACAAGTCAAGAACATGATGGCGCCAAAGATGCTTTAAAATGGGCTGCAAGAACATACTTGGTTGCTGCATTGGGTTCTTTAGCAATGGTATTGTATTGGGGAATTAGAATTTTGGGTAGAGACTGAGTTGAGTAGGTAGTAGGTAGTAGGTAGTAGGTAGTAGGTAGTAGGTAGTAGGTAGTAGGTAGTAGGTAGTAGGTAGTAGGTAGTAGGTAGTAGGTAGTAGGTAGTAGGTAGTAGGTAGTAGGTAAAACTGAACTTTTTTACACCTACAATAGTCTATTTAAATCTTAATTTGCCTATCTATTTGCTGGTCTAAAGAAATAAACGTTTCTGTTCTTGACACACCTTTTATGGCTTGAATTTGCTTGTTCAGCACTTGCATTAAATGCTCATTATCCTTACATAAAATTTTAACAAAAATAGCGTAATTACCTGTAGTATAATGACTTTCAATAACCTCATCAATTTCTTTCAACCGTTTTAATGCTTCTTTATATGTACTTGAAGTGTCTAAAAAAATTCCAACAAAAGCCACTGTTTTATATCCCAGAATCTTTGGATTGACAATAAACTTCGACCCCATTAACAATCCTGATTTTTCCAATTTCCGCAAGCGTTGATGAATTGCTGCTCCTGAGATACCAACTTCTCGTGCTATACTTAATATTGGTGCACGTGCATTATTCATTAAATTTTTAAGTATAATCTTATCAATTCCGTCAATATGTAAGTTTTTTTCTTTCATTTCGTTTGAAAATAGAATCAAAAGTAAAAATAAAAGGGATATAGTTAACTATATCCCTTTTATTTTTTATTAATTAATTAAACTTTTACTCTTCTTTCATTTCAAAGTCCTCCATAAATTTAGTAGTATAATTACCTGCTAAATAATCAGGATGTTCCATTAATTGTCTATGAAACGGAATGGTAGTTTTAATCCCTTCAATTACAAACTCATCTAATGCTCTTTTCATTTTATTGATAGCTTCTTCACGTGTCTGTGCCGTAGTTATCAATTTTGCAATCATAGAATCGTAATTTGGCGGAATTGTATATCCTGCATACACGTGTGTATCTAAACGTACTCCATGACCACCGGGAGAATGCAAAGTCGTGATTTTTCCTGGAGAAGGTCTGAAATCATTATAAGGATCTTCAGCATTTATTCTACATTCTATAGAATGTAATTTTGGAGTATAGTTTTTTCCTGAAATCGGAACTCCTGAAGCCACTAAAATTTGCTCTTGAATTAAATCGAAATCAATTACTTGTTCGGTTATTGGATGCTCTACTTGAATTCGAGTATTCATTTCCATAAAGTAGAAATTCTTGTGCTTATCAACCAAAAATTCTATAGTTCCTGCACCTTCATATTTTATGTATTCAGCAGCTTTTACAGCAGCTTTACCCATTTTATTACGAAGTTTACTAGTTAAAAACGGAGAAGGAGTTTCTTCTGTCAATTTTTGATGACGACGTTGAATAGAGCAATCTCTTTCAGATAAATGGCATGCTTTTCCATAGGCATCACCAACAATCTGTATTTCAATATGGCGAGGTTCTTCAATCAATTTTTCCATATACATAGCATCATTACCAAAAGATGCTTTTGCTTCTTGACGGGCAGCATCCCACATATCTTTCAAATCTTCTTCTTTCCAAACTGCACGCATCCCTTTACCTCCACCTCCAGCAGTTGCTTTTAGCATCACCGGATAACCCATTTTTTTAGCAAGTTTTTCAACCTCTGTAAATGTTTCTATCACACCTTTACTACCTGGAATTGTAGGTATTCCTGCTTCTTTCATAGTTGCTCTTGCAGAAGCTTTATCTCCCATCCTATCAATCATCTCTGGAGTTGCACCAATAAATTTGATATCGTGTTCTGCACAAATTTTAGAAAACTTAGAGTTTTCAGCTAAAAAACCATATCCCGGATGTATAGCATCTGCATTCGTAATTTCCGCAGCAGCCATTATATTTGGAATTTTAAGATATGACTCACTACTTAATGGCGGACCAATACAGACTGCTTCGTCAGCAAATCTAACATGTAAACTTTCAGCATCAGCAGTTGAATATACTGCAACGGTTTTGATTCCCATCTCTTTACACGTTCGTATAATACGTAATGCAATTTCACCTCTATTGGCTATCAGTATTTTTTTAAACATAACTTACATTTTAAAAAATTCAAATTCCAAGTTCCAAATATTGGATTTTGAGATTTGTATTTTGGAATTTTTAAATTGTTATGAGGGGTCTACTAAAAATAATGGTTGATCAAATTCAACTGGAGTTGAATCGTCAACTAAAATTTTTACAATTTTACCAGAAACTTCAGATTCAATCTCATTAAAAAGCTTCATTGCCTCAATAATACATACTACATCTCCTTCATTTATCGAGCTCCCCACTTCTACAAATAATGGTTTATCTGGAGATGGTCTTCTATAGAAAGTTCCGATTATTGGTGATTTGACAACAAGATATTTAGAATCATCATCTGTTGAATCATTACTTGCATTATCTGTTGGTGTTTCCGAAACAACATTGGTTTGTACTGGTACCTGCATGGTTGGAACTGCAGTTAACGGAGCTTGTTGAACAATTGTTGTCTCTGTTTTTCCAGTGCCTGTTTTAATTGTAATCTTAACATCTTCTATTTCTAATTTCACTTCGTTGACTCCAGATTTAGCAACGAATTTAATTAGATTTTGAATATCTTTTAAGTCCATATTAATAGGTTTTATCTGTTTAGTTTGGTTTGTTGTATGCCCATTTAAAGTATATAGCTCCCCAAGAAAAGCCTCCTCCAAATGCAGCAAAAATTATAATATCTCCTTTATAGAGTTGGTTTTCATAATCATTTAATAGTAATGGTATTGTTGCTGAGGTTGTATTACCATATTTATGGATATTCATCATTACTTTATCCATTTCTAAGCTCATTCTTCTTGCTGTGGCCTCAATGATTCTTTTATTGGCTTGATGAGGTACCAACCATGTAACATCTTCATTTGATAATTCATTGCGTTCCATTACTTTTTCACTTACATCTGCCATGTTTGAAACTGCAAACTTAAAAACCGTTCTTCCATCTTGATACACAAAATGTTGTTTGTTTTTTAAAGTTTCTTCTGAAGCTGGTAATACTGAGCCTCCCGCTTCTACTTTCAAAAATTCACGCCCATTACCATCAGTACGTAAATATTCATCCTGAAGACCTAGCCCTTCACTATTCGATTCAAATAGCACAGCTCCTGCACCATCTCCAAAAATAATACAAGTAGCCCTGTCTGAATAGTCAATCATAGACGAATTCATGTCTGCACCAATTAACAATATTTTTTTATATCTACCAGATTCTATATAACTAGCTGCAGTTGACATTCCATATAAAAAACTTGAACATGCAGATATTTGGTCAAAAGAAAAAGCTTCGGTAGCACCTATTTCAGAGGCTACAAAAGCTGATGTCGATGCGGCTTGCATATCTGGTGTGGCTGTGGCTACAATAACCAAATCAATTTCCTTAGGATTTAAATTGGTTTTTGAAATTAAATCTTCTGCAGCTTTGATTGCCATAAAGGAAGTTCCTTTTCCTTTTTCTTTGAGTATTCTTCGTTCTTTAATTCCAGTTCGGGATGTAATCCACTCATCATTGGTCTCTACCATTGTTTCCAACATTTTGTTGGTTAACACAAATTCTGGAACATATTTTCCAACGGCCGTAATTGCAGCGGTAATTTTACTCATGATTCTATCTTTTTTGAGATAATTTCTTGACAAAAGTGTGTCAAAGTAATGAAATTTATTTTAGTTTTTTATCAAAAAAAAGTTGTTTTTCGTTGTTTTTCGTCAAAAAACACAAAAAAACCCTCAAAAATGAGGGTTTTTTGATTTTTTAAAAAAATGAATTAAGCAGCACTTTCTTCGCTATCAATAACAATTTGACCACGGTAATATAATTTACCTTCATGCCAATGAGCTCTATGATATAAATGCGCTTCTCCTGTAGTTGAATCTACTGCTATTTGAGGAACTGTTGCCTTATAATGTGTTCTTCTTTTATCTCTTCTTTGTTTCGAAATTTTTCTCTTTGGATGTGCCATCTTTATGGTTTTTTATCTGTTAATAACCCTTTTAACTTCTCCCATCTAGGATCAATAGTATTGTTTTGTTTCTCTTTACCTTGTAATTCTTCTAATTTATCTAATATATCCGATTTTAACGTTCCATCTAATACTCCTGGATGTATCCTTTTGGTTGGCAATGCAAGTACAATAATTTCATAAATAAATTGAGAAACCTCTATTTCGTATGCTTCATGAGGAATAATCAAAATATTTTCATTTTCATCATTGTATTTATTACCAAACTTAACCTTCAAATCTAAATTTCCTTCTATTGGTTGTTCGTAAATTTCGTTTGAAATATCACAAGCAACTTTGACTTTTCCATTTATAGCAAAATCAAGCTCCAATAATGTACTTTTTTTAATAAATTCTAAATGCACTTGTATATTGGCACCTAAAATATCTTCATATTGATAAACTTCAAAGAACGTATTGTCTATTTTGTATTCAAATTGATGTTTTCCTTCTTTTAATCCTCTAAAAGAAATTATAAACATTTTCTTTTTCATCTCTTCTTACCAATTTGAGCGCGCAAATATATAAAATTATTATATATTTTGTACAAAAAATAATTACTTTCTTGCTGGTAATTTATTTTGAATTAGCTCATTATATTCTTTACGAGATTTGAAAACATCCAAAGCAGTATAAAGTGCTTCTTTAAAAGAATTATTATTAGCAACCCCTTTTCCAGCAATTTCATAGGCGGTGCCATGATCTGGTGATGTTCTAATTTTATTTAACCCTGCCGTAAAATTAACTCCGTTACCAAACGAAAGTGCTTTAAAAGGTGCTAATCCTTGATCGTGATACATTGCCAGAATTCCATCAAATTTTTTGTATGATTCTGACCCAAAAAAGCTATCTGACGAATAAGGGCCGTATACTAGTTTACCTTCCGTTTGAATTTTTTCTAACGTAGGCCTTACAATTTCATCATCTTCTGTACCAATTACTCCGCCATCACCGCAATGTGGGTTCAATCCTAATACTGCGATTTTAGGTTTACTAATTCCAAAATCTTGATTTAATGAAGTATACAATAGATTTATTTTCTTTATTAATAACTCAGATGTAATCGTCTCAGCAATTTTTTGAACTGGTATATGCCCAGTAATCAACCCTATTTTAATTTCATCAGTCATTAAAACCATTAAACTTTCACCCTCAAGATTCGCTTCAAGATATTCCGTATGACCTTTAAATTTAAAACTGTCTGATTGGATATTATGTTTATTAATAGGTGCAGTTACCAGTACATCAATACTGTTATTTTGTAATGCTTTTACCGAAGCTTGCAATGATAAAAAAGCAAATTTACCTCCATCTTTCGTCTCCTTACCTAAATCAACAGGAGCATTTTCTTTCCAAACATTTACTAAATTAACTTTGTTATCAAGTGCTTTTGCAACATTTTCAATTCCGTGAATTTGAGTATTACTATCCAATTCTTTTTTATGTATGGAGACTATTTTGTTTGAAGCAAATAGAATTGGCGTACAAAGTTCCAACATTCTAGGGTCTTCAAAAGTTTTTAATATAATTTCTATACCTATACCATTAATATCGCCAACCGATATCCCAACTTTTATTTTCTCTAATTTCTTCATTCAACAATAAAATTGCTATTTTTGAGCATACAAAAGTAATCATTAAAATTAACTTTATGTTTACAGGAATTATAGAAAATATTGGAAAAATTACTTCAATTATTGAAGAAAAAAGCAATATTCATATTACTATAAAAAGTACTATTTCTAATCAGCTAAAAATTGATCAAAGCGTCGCTCATAATGGCGTTTGTTTGACAGTTATCAATATTCATTCAACTAATAATTCTTATACGGTTACTGCAATTGACGAAACCCTAACAAAAACCAATTTTAAATCGCTCAAAGTTGGTCATTCGATAAACTTAGAACGTGCCATGAAATTAGGCGACAGACTTGATGGGCATATTGTACAAGGGCATGTTGATCAAATTGGGAAATGTATCGACATGAAAAATGAAAATGGCAGTTGGATTTTTACTTTTGAATATGATAGCTCAACGCAAAATATTACCATAGAAAAAGGATCAATTACCATAAATGGTGTAAGTTTAACCGTAGTCAACTCCTTAAAAAATCAATTTAGCGTTGCTATAATACCTTATACATATGAACACACTAACTTCTGTGATTTAAAAATAAATGAAACTGTAAATTTAGAGTTTGATGTTATTGGGAAGTATGTTGCTAAGATAGCAACATTAAAATAATTACTCTTTGTCTTTTAACTTACGAACAGCATAACCTATACCTAAAACTAATAAAATACCAACACCTCCATCAATTGGAAGACCTGGTGGTCTAGGAGGACAGCTATTTCCTGGGCCATGCGTTCTCCCTGGAGGACATGTATGAGCCTCTGCACTGTTTGAAAAACAAACAAACAAGGCAAATACGATTAATGTAGCGTACTTTTTTAACATAAAATTCCCCTTTTTACATATGACTAACGAAAGAATCGCTAATTAATTGCAAATATATAAATCATTTTTTAATAAACATTTGACTTTAAAGTTTATTTTAAAAAAAAACCTCCATATTTTGGAGGTTTTTTTTAGTGACTTAGAATAGCTTCCTTCAGCTATTCTCAGGGCAAACTTCTTGCCAATAATCATTAAGATTATGTAGACCCAGAAGGGCTCCCCTCGACTTCGCTCGGGATAAACTTCTCGCCATAATCATTGAGATAATACTTGTGGACCCAGAAGGGCTCGAACCTTCGACCCCCTGATTATGAGTCAGGTGCTCTAACCAGCTGAGCTATGGGTCCAAAAACGGAGTGCAATATTACCAATTATTTAATAGATTACAACTACTTCTTTACACTTTTCTTTCCATTAATTCATTGGCAAATTTCATTAATACTTTTTTCTTAACATCTATTAATAAAAGGTTATCTATATTTTGAATGGCCTTTAATGTGTATTTTTGTATTTCCACTTCCATTAGCTCAGGTATCTTGTACTTTTTAAATAATGTTATTACTCCATTTATTTTATCTTCTGAGAATTGCTCTATTTCATACCATTTTAACAACTTTTCACAATCATTTTTAGTTGCCAACTCCAAGGTCCTTAAAAATAAATAGGTTTTTTTATTCTCAATAATATCTCCTGCTTTTTGTTTACCAAAATCTTTAGTCCCAAATACATCTAAATAGTCATCTTGTAATTGAAAAGCAATTCCAAGGTTTAATCCGTAATTATATATATTCTCAATATCGTTTTCCTCGGCCAATGCTATTATCGCTCCAAACTTTAAAGATGTTGCCACTAATACTGCCGTTTTCAATGAAATCATATTAATATACTCAGTAACTGTAACATTCGTTCTTGTTCCAAAATCAATATCATATTGCTGTCCTTCACACACTTCTAACGCTGTTTTATTTAATAATGTGTTCAGCCTTTTAAATTGCTCTCCATTATACGATTCTAACAACTGACTAGATAACACCAGCATGGCATCTCCAGACAAAATACCAGCATTTACATCCCATTTTTCATGCACTGTTTTTTGACTTCTTCTTAAAGGAGCATCATCCATGATATCATCATGCACTAAAGAAAAATTATGAAACATTTCTATCGCTAATGCCGCATCGAGTGCATTTATACTACTCCCTCCAAACAAATCACAGCTCATTAATGTCAATATAGGTCGTAATCGCTTACCTCCTAAATTTAAGATGTAAGCTATTGGCTCGTATAAATTTACAGGTTCTTTGACTATAACTCTCTTTTGCAGATGTTTTAAAAATTGTACTTTATACTCTTCTGTCTTCAAAATTTTATCTTTTTTGGTAAAAATAATTAATCTTATTTAATAGCTCTTTAAATTTACAAATAAACTATGGAAACTTTTTTGGTGTTTAAAGTTTCCTTTTATATCTTTGTGCCATAAATGGAGATAAAAATTCTAAATACCGCAAGCGATTTATTTTTAAGCCTAGGCTTTAAAAGTGTAACTATGGATGATCTTGCCAATGAAATGGGAATTTCTAAAAAAACTATTTATAAATATTTCTCCAATAAAGAAGAGTTAGTAGAAGCCAGTACAAATTTTGTACACAATCATATTTCCGGAGCAATATGCCAAATAACCACACAGGGTTTAAATGCCATTTCTGAAAATTTTGCAATTAAAATTGCATTTAAAAATATCTTTAAAAAGTCGAAAACATCTCCTATGTTTCAACTAAAAAAATACTATCCTAAAACTTATAAAAATTTAATTGATAACGAATTTGAAATGTTTAAAGAATGTGTTGGTGGTAATCTCGAAAAAGGTATTAATGAAGGTTATTACAGAGAAGATATTAATAAAGATATTGTATTAAAGTTTTATTTTATTTTAGTTTTTGGGTTGCATGACAACGACATCTTTAATCTAGAAAATTATGATTTGAATGAGCTAGACATAAAATCATTGGAATATCACACAAGAGCGATAGCAACGGCTAAAGGAATCAAAGAACTGGAAAAAGAATTAAATAAATTAAATCAACCATGAAACATCACTTTTTAATTATATTTTTCGGGTTGTTTTCTATAACGAGTTTCGCTCAGGAAAAACAATTGAGCTTTACCTTAGAAGAAGCTATTCAATATGCATTAGAAAATAACAGAGCTATTAAAAATGCTACGCGGGATATTGAAGCTGCCGAAAAACAAAAATGGGAAACCACTACAATTGGCCTACCTCATATAAGTGCAACAATAGATTATCAAAATTGGCTTAAACAAGGGTCTGCTTTTTTACCTGCTATTTTATTATCTGATCAATTAAGGGATGATTTAGGTTTAGGTATAAACGATCAGTTTCCAGCAGTTTTTGGCACCAAACAAACTTTAAATGCCACGGCTACTTTAAATCAGTTATTATTTGATGGTTCATATATTGTAGGATTGCAATCGGCAAAAGTATTTTTGGAGATATCGAAAAACGCAAAAGAAAAAACCGACTTAGAAGTTAGGAAAGCTATTATAAATGCCTATGGAAATGTTTTATTAACAGAAGAAAGTGTAAAAATTACTGAGAATAATAAGATTGTATTAGAAAAGAATTTAAATGAAACGCAAAAAATATACGAAAACGGATTGACAGAAGAGGAAAATGTTGAACAGCTACAAATAACATTATCTCAAATTAACAATAACCTCAACAATGCAAATCGGCTTAAAGATATTTCGTATAAAATGTTAAACATACTATTGGGAATTGATTTAAACTCAACTATCTTATTAAAAGATAATCTAGAGTCTCTTACAAACCAACATATTAGCTTAGGTTTATTAGAAATTGATGAAAATATTGAAAATAGTATTGACTATAAAATTGCAATAAATGATAAACGTTCGAAAGAATTGTTATTGAAACTTGAAAAAAGCAAAGCATTACCCCAATTAACGGCTTTTATAAACGGTGGTTATTCTGGCAATAATGAAAATTTCGATTTTTTAAATAGCAACCAACAATGGTTTGGTTCTTCATTATTAGGCGTGAGTCTTAATGTACCTATTTTCAGCTCATTAAAAAGAAGTGCTGCTACACAACGTGCAAAAATAAATCTTGAAAAATCAAAAACGGATCTGGCTGAAACTGAACAACAGCTAAAATTTCAAATTGCTTCGGCTAAAAGCAATTATATGTTTGCAATAGAATCTTATAAAACTGCCAAACGAAATTTAACATTAGCAGAACGTATTGAAAAAAAGAATCAAATTAAATTTTTTGAAGGAATCGGATCAGGTTTTGAATTAAGACAGGCACAAACACAATTGTATACCTCACAACAAGAATATTTAAAAGCGATGCTTGATGTAATAAATAATAAAACAGAACTAGAAACAGTACTTAGCACAGTTGATTAGATTGCGAATCTATAAACTAACCAACTGATAAACGCATAAACAAAATAAAAGATGAAAAGAATATATATACTACTAATTGCTTTATTAATAATAAGCTCTTGTGGAAGGGATAAGGAAAAATCTGTTGAAGCTGTTATTTCTGAAGGAAACTTAGAATCTATTAGAGCCAAAAGAGCTACTATAGTAACTAAACAGCAAGAAATTGCTAATGAATTAAAACTATTAGATACTAAAATAGCTGAATTAGACACCTCAAAAAAAGTGCCTTTAATTACAATTTTTACTGCTAAACATGAAGTATTTAATCATTATTTAGAATTACAAGGTAATGTACAAACAAAACAAAATGTAGTTATTTACCCTCAAATATCCGGTATTTTATTACGTGTATATGTTAAAGAAGGGCAGCGCGTTGTTAAAGGTCAATTGTTAGCTTCAATTGATGATGGTGGTCTGAGTCAACAAGTTGCACAATTACAAATTCAGGCAGATTTAGCAAAAACTACTTTTGAAAGACAAGAACGTCTTTGGAAACAAAAAATTGGTAGTGAAATCCAGTATCTTCAAGCCAAATCAACTTACGAAGCACAACAAAAAACTGTAGATCAATTTAAACGTCAACTAGCAAAAACGTCAATAAGAGCGCCTTTTACCGGAGTAATAGACGATATTATAACAGAACAAGGTACAGTAGTTTCGCCTGGGCAATCACAATTAATACGTATTATAAATCTTAGAAACATGTATATTGAAACCGATGTGCCCGAAAGTTATATAAGCTATATTACTAAAAATAAAAATGTACAGGTTGAGTTTCCTATACTAGGTAAAACTTTCGATGCAAAAATCCGTCAAGCGGGAAATTTTATCAATCCAGCAAACAGAACATTTAAAATAGAAATTGCTATACCAAATAAGGATAAAAATATCAAACCTAATTTAACGGCAAAATTGAAAATTAATGATTATACAAACGAAAAAGCCTTATTAATTCCTCAAAGTATTATTTCTGAAAATGCCAATGGTGAACAATATATTTATATAATTAAAGATAAAAAAGATACAAACCAAGGTGTTGCAACTCGTGTTATTATTCAAACAGGTAAAACTCAAGGCGATGTTATTGAGGTACTAAAAGGTATTGAAAACGGTGCTGAGATTATTAATGAAGGTGCGCGTAGTGTTAAAGATGGACAAGAGGTTAAAATTATTAAGAGTCTGTAATAAAATAATATTCCGGCTTTTGCAGGAATGACAAAAAATCAAAAATGACAAAAAATCAGAAAAAGATTGATAAAGAGTTTGGTTTATCATCTTGGGCTATAAACAATAAAACTACTATTTATGTAGTAATTGTACTTATCTTGTTTTTAGGGATCTCTGCTTATTTTTCAATGCCAAGAGAAAACTTTCCTGAAATAAAAGAAACTAAAATATATATCAGCTCCGTATTTCCTGGGAATACTGCTGAAGATATAGAAAAACTTATTACAGATCCATTAGAAGACAAACTAAAAACGGTTAGTAATGTTGTAGAAATCACCTCAACATCACAAGAAGATTACTCTATGTTAATTGTTGAATTTGATGAAAGTATAACCGTTGAACAAGCGAAACAAAAAGTAAAAGACGAAGTAGATTCTGAAACTTCGAATGAAGATTGGCCAACATTTAACAATGCAAAAGTAGAACCAAATGTTTTTGAATTGAGCATGTCTGAGGAGTTTCCGATACTTAATATTAATATTTCCGGAGATTATCCTGTTGACAAGTTAAAAGAGTTCGCTGAATATTTACAAGATGAAATTGAAGACTTACCAGAAATTAAAAAAGCAGATATACGCGGTGCTCAAGATAAAGAAGTAGAAGTAGCAGTAGATATTTATAAAATGATGGCTGCTCAAGTAAGTTTCAATGATATAATTGATGCTATTAGTAATGGAAATATGACAATGTCTGCTGGAAACTTAATTGCAAGTGGACAGCGCCGTACAATTAGAATCATTGGC
>Ga0256847_1001386_pt1 | contig 12532 bp, 12 predicted proteins | sample TeddybearmetaG_FD_189099 | JGI IMG/M metagenome (GOLD analysis project Ga0256847, IMG submission 189099) | Hydrothermal vent microbial communities from East Pacific Rise, Pacific Ocean - Teddybear | ecosystem: Environmental > Aquatic > Marine > Hydrothermal vents | place: Pacific Ocean: East... | reverse complement strand
CCTTTTATTACGACTACAAAGACTATCAGGCCTTTCTGTTTGTGGGTGTAGGCGGTGTGGTAATCAATTCGGATGCAACCAACATCGGCGTAGAGTTCGAATTGCAAACTACACCTATCGATGGTCTGGACTTAATGTTTACCGGATCGATTTTTGATGCGAAGGTAAAAGATCTATTACTGAGAAACGGCTCACCTCTACCTCCACGCGATGTTAAACCCACCTATGCACCGGAACTACAACTGACCGCTATTGTGCGTTACGCCTGGGATGCCATGGGTGGCACCGTGGCCATTCAGGGAGATATATCCTATTCGGATTCGTACTTCTACAACCTGCGCAACTTTGATGCAGACAAGTTTGACAGCTATACAATGTTTAACACCCAGCTCAGCTGGAGTAGCAGCGACGGGAGCTGGACTGCAACCCTTGCAGGCAGAAATCTGTCTGATGAGCGTGCGGGTATCCAGGGATTTGATCTGGCAACCCTGTGCGGGTGCAACGAAGTTTCTTACCGGGCACCGCGATACTGGAGCATTGGCCTGAGAAGGGATTTTTAGGCACAGCCTTCCATGGCATCGAGACGCTCCTTCATAAAAAGGTCAGGGGTAGCACTATCCTATATTTTAGGTGGTGCCCACATATCTATGACCCCGGCTAATGCACGCGAACAAGATGTGCCGTTACGGGTATTTTCAGATAGCGAAGCGAGCACGCTGGAAGCCCTGGCGGAAGCAATAGTACCCGGGGCGAGGCAGGCAGGTATCTGCCACTACCTGGATCATCATCTGGCGCAGGACCCCGAAGAGTGTCTGCTAATGATCAAATATCTGGGTCTGCCACCCCAGGCCTACACCAGCTTCTATCAATCCGGCCTGGCCAATTGCTCCAAGCTTGCAAAAGCTCGCTTCCACAGGGAATGGTCTGCACTAAAAGCTGAAGAAGCAACAACTCTACTGGGTGATATGACTAAGGACAAAACACCTCTATGGCAAGGTGCACCAGCTTCATTTTACTTTTTTGTGTTGCGCTCGGATGCCACCGATCTTGTTTACGGTACGGTAGAAGGTTTTGAGGGGATCGATTTCCCTTATATGCCGCATATAACACCCGAGGCTAGCTGGTAGATCGTGCAGAAGATTCAGAGCACACACAAAGTTGATGTTCTTATAGTTGGCGCCGGTGCATCCGGTAGTCTGGTTGCAGCTAAATCAGCCCAGGCAAAACGCAGCGTTTTAATTCTGGAAGCGGGTCCTGAGCGCAAACTTGGCGATCTGGTTAGCTCGCAAATCTGGGCGCGAAAACTCAAGTGGTCGGGTGCACATGTCGAAGAAGAGGGAAACCTGAAAATAGGCCATGTTTTTAATGCCGGATTTGGCACAGGAGGCAGTGCATTGCATCACTTTGGCGTCTGGCCACGCCTGCATGCCAACGATTTTAAAGTACAGTCAAAATACGGAGTGGGCCTGGATTGGCCATTTGAATACAACGAACTGCAGCCGTATTACGATCGTATTCAAAAGGAGGTAGGGATAAGCGGGGACGCTGCCGAGGAAATCTGGAGACCACCCGGCGCGGATTACCCCATGCCTGCCCTCCCCGTATTTCCCCAGGGGAAAATCATAGCCAAAGGTTTTTCTGCACTTGGCAAACATACCGCCCCCATTCCTCTGGCTATTAACAGCGTGCCCGGTAATGGACGACCTGCCTGCCTGTTCGACGGCTGGTGTGACGCGGGCTGTCCAACGGGTGCGTTGGCAAACCCCCTGGTTACTTATCTACCGCAAGCCATTGAAGCGGGATGCGAAATTCGGCACCAGGCAACGGTAACGCGGGTATTACACAATAAGTCAGGCACGGCGGTAAGTGGCGTCGAATACGCAGAGCGCGATGGAAATGTTCATCAGGTGTTCGCTGACACCGTAGTGCTCGCTGCCTTCGCTGTCCAGAACGCGAGATTGTTACTCGCGTCGCGTTCAGAAAAGTATCCCCAAGGTCTGGCAAACCAGAAGGATATGGTCGGGCGCTATCTTATGACCCACCCTTCAACCTCCATATACGGGTTGTTTGATGAAGAAACCAGCCCTCATCTCGGGCCCACCGGTGGACAGCTTATCAACCACGACAGTTACGCAAACAAAAATGGCAAAAATGATGCTTTCGGTTCCTGGCAATGGCTAATAGCCAATGCGGTAAAACCAAACGATTTATTGGGCATCGCCAATACCCGCCCCGATGTCTACGGTGCGGCACTGCGCCCCTTTATGCTCCGGGCCGCTAAACATATCGGAAACATGGTTAATGTGGGAGAGGATATAGCACACTTTGAGAATCGTGTGACGCTCAGTAGTACCACGGACACCTACAATGTACCTTTAGCTCGCACTGTTCATAACGTGAATCTGGCAACCGAATCCATGAACAATAATGCTGTAGAAGAAGGTCTGGAGATTTTCAGAGCAGCGGGAGCTACAGATACCTGGCAAGGAGCCCGTTTTGGTATGCACTTAATGGGTGGCACAGTAATGGGTACCGATCCTGCCAATTCTGTTACAGACAGTTACGGACGATGTCACACCCTCAACAATTTGTACGTGGTAGGTCCGGGAGTTTTTCCCGGTAGTGGTGCTGTAAACCCGACTTTCACCATCCACGCTCTGGCACTGCGAAGTGTGGAACAGCTGTTGGCCGCACACAGGTTTTAGTTATCGGATAGCCTGATTTGGGTCAGTGTGTCAAACTTGATCCCAAGTTGTAATGAGACAATTGTCTGACGAACTTTTTATCCCGGAGCACAGATATGGGCACCCACGCAGCTGCAGGAAAAATTTGGACAAAGATCGAATTGGATGAACTCGTAGTTGAGGATGAATTTCGTCTCAGAGGGCTGGAAGTGACCCGGCTGGATACTTTTATCGATGCTGCGTTCGCGTTTGTGCTCACCATATTGGTTATTTCCTTTGATGAAATTCCATCAAACTACGACGAATTGATGGCGGCTGTTAAACGCATACCCGCCTTTGGCTTCAGCTTTTTTTTCCTGATGACTTACTGGCAGTTTCATCGGCGCTGGAGCCGCTGCTTCGGTCTGGAAAACCCAAAGACAATACTTCTCAGTCTTTCGCTTATTTTCGTAATGTTGGTTTATGTGTACCCAATAAGAATTATGTTAGAAGCATTTTTCTATGAAGTCAGCGGTGGTTATCTGCCTTCTATTTTTCAAATTGAAAACAATGACGAACTACGAGGGGTAATGGTGTTTTTTGCGGCCGGTTTCTTTTCTATGTCTATAATCCTGAATCGCTTGTGGCGGGCTGCGGTGATTGAGTCGGATGCGCTGGCGCTAAATGAAATAGAACTTCTTCGAACCCAACGTGCGGTACGTGGATGGATTGTGGTTGCAAGCTTTGCACCAATATCAGTGCTGTTGGCACTCTTCCTGCCAGATACCTGGGTACCACTGGCTGGTTATGTGTATATCATTGCATTTATTATTGCGGGTTTGTTACCCAGATATCTGAAATGGAGTAATGAGCAGGCGCTGGGGGCTAACTAAGGCATTATCCACCGGCAATCCTGACGGTAAATCCGGCCAGCATCTGTACTGTAAACGAGTTTACCTGCACGCTTTTTCATAAGGTACCTACATGATTAATGACTATGCTGAGCGACACCATCCATTTGAGGGATGCTTCAATTTTCGTGATATAGGAGGATATCCCACCACCCACGGCGGCACGGTTCGCTGGGGTCAATACTTCCGTACCGGCAGACAGGACCGCATGACAGAGGCAGATCTGGAACTGGTCAGAGCGCTGGGTATCAAGACCCAGATCGACCTGCGCAAACCGGAAGAAATAAAAGACCAGGGTCGCGGTCCGCTGGAGGTAATGGGAGCAGCCTACCGCAATATTCCGATTATACCCGACGGCGGTACCGATCAACTCAGCCGCCTTGTTGGGGACACCGGGATTTCTGGATTGCGTTATCTCGGCTACCTTGAGTTTGATCCCCAGTCATGGATCCATCTGTTTGACATATTCGCGCACGCCAGCAGCACCCCCATTGTTCTTCACTGTACCGCTGGTAAAGACCGCACAGGAGTTTTCACAGCATTCCTTCTCTCTGTGTTAGGTGTGGACCGTACGTTGATAGAGGCTGACTACATTCTGACGAATCGTGATGTGCCCAGACAGGCAGACTTCATTGAACATACAACAGGATTTCCTGAAGGCATGAATCGAGCAGCTATGATGCAAGCAGCGGGTGTACCCGAAAACGCGATGGCCGAATTTCTGGACGGTCTCGAAGAGAAATGGGGCGGCGCACTCGGTTATCTGCATAGCATAGGAATCAACGAGGCCACTATGGCAGCGGTGCGTGACGAATTCTTAATGAGCAATTCCCAATCGGAAACTATATGAAATTATTAATACGTAACCTGGATCGACAAATTACAGAAGAACAGCTGAAAGACTTGTTTCAGGAATTCGGTGCAGTTCAATCCTGCACTTTGGTAATCGATCGAGATAGCGGCGCATCTAAAGGTTTTGGTTTCGTTGAGATGCCAAAGCCAGGAGAAGCAAAAGCAGCAATCAAAAGCCTTAACTACAAAACTATTGGCAGCAACAAAATACGTGTGAAGAAGGCTGAAAGTAAAAAAGCATAGAAAACGTGCGCTGCAAGCCAACAATTTACGGCGCTTAACCTGGCGGTACAGTATTGACTATTGCTAGCCACTTTCTACAATTGATTTGCAGAGCGGCCTGGGCTACAATGTAGCTCACAAGTTAGAGGGTTCTCTTATGGCTGCGAATGCCGTGGTACGTGCGCGAATTGACGAGCACATAAAAGAAGAAGCGACCGTTGTCCTGGCGGCGATAGGCCTTACCGTGTCCGATGCATTCCGCATCATGCTCACTCGTGTTGCTCACGAGAAAGCGTTGCCTTTTGAGCCGCTTGTACCTAATGAGGAAACCATCGAAGCCATCAAGGAAGCGCGACGCGGCAATCTGCCTGCGTTCGATGCTGTGGATGACCTGATAGCCGACCTGAATGCGGACGATTGAGCGTACCACTCAATTCAAACGTGACTACAAGCGCGAAACAAAAGGTCGGCACCGGGCTATCCTGGCGAACGATTTGACAAAGATCCTAACCACGCTTGCCGACGATTAACCACTAGCTGAAAAGTTTCGCGACCACGCGTTGACTGGCGAGTGGAACGACTGCCTGGACTGCCACATCAAGCCAGACTTGGTTCTTATTTATCGAAAGCCAGATCACGCAAAACTGCAACTCGTCCGTCTGGGATCACACAGCGAACTGGGGCTCTAACGCCCTCGCTCAGGTGAATGCTCTGGGAAAAGACGAGAACCCAACATTCACGGCCCATGCCCTGATACTGAGAAACGGGGAACTTTTGCTGGCTAATTCTTAATCCTGCAACTTGAGTGCACCTCGGCTTGCGCTTTAGTTTCCCTCAAAAACCGGCTGTTCCTTGTTTACGAAAGCATCATACGCCCGCACAAAATCCTCCGTTTGCATACATATAGCCTGGGCCTGGGCCTCCGCTTCAATAGCCTGATCTACGCTCATGTTCCATTCATACTGCAACTGGTTTTTAGTTATGCCGTTAGCAAATGTTGGCCCACTGGCAATGCGATGCGCCATCTTTGTGGCCGCGTCATACGGGACATCGCTAATTCCATTATAAAAACCCCAGCGCTCCCCTTCCTCAGTTTTCATGGCGCGCCCGGTGTACAGTAATTCACTGGTGCGGCCCTGCCCAATTATTCGTGGCAAAATGGCACAGGCCCCCATATCACAACCTGCCAGACCAACACGATTAAACAGAAATGCGACCTTCGCATTGGGTGCTGCGTAACGTAAGTCACTACTCATGGCAATGATGGCACCCGCACCTGCACAAATACCTTCTATAGCACTGATAATGGGTTGTGGACACGCACGCATCGCTTTTACCAGGTCCCCCGTCATGCGGGTAAAACCCATCAGCTCTTTCATCGACATTTTTGTCAGGGGGCCAATAATCTCATGTACATCACCACCCGAACAGAAATTGCCACCCGCTCCGCGCATCACCACGCAGAATATGTCATCTGCATAAACCAGGGCCCGGAACAGATCGCGTAGCTCAGCGTAGGAATCAAAGGTTAGAGGGTTCTTTCGCTCTGGACGGTTAAGGGTGATAGTTGCAACACCCGCATTGGCTTCCCATAAAAAATGCTGCGCTGAGTAGTCAGCCAGTTGTGTAGATTGCATACGCTTCTCCTAAAAATAGTACGGCTTACATTACCTCGCCGCCGCTTACTGATATCGCTTGCCCTGTGATAGCAGCACTTTCCTTTGCACAAAGCCAAAGCACCACATTCGCCACTTCCTCTGGAAGCACCAGTCGCCCCTGGGGGTTTACACCCGTGAACTCAGCCAGCACCTCAGTTTCGCTACGCCCGGTTTTTTCTTGAATTTTAGTAATTGAGGAGCGAACAATTTCGGTATCGGTAAACCCGGGGCAAACTGCATTTACCGTAATGCCCTGTTGCGCGGTTTCAAGGGCCAATGCCCGACTCAAACCCAGAACACCATGCTTGGCAGCGCAATACGCACTTACATAGGCGTAGCCTTTCTGTGCCGCGGTACTGGCAATATTGATGATGCGCCCGAATTTGCGCTCCCGCATCCCGGACAAAACCGCCTGTGTGCAATGAAACACCCCATGCAGATTCGCGTCCATTACTGCGTTCCAGTCTTCAAAATTCAGTTTATGAAATGGAGCCGTAGGTGCTACGCCTGCATTATTAACCAGAACTTCAATTGCTCCAAAACCAGCTGCAGCTGATGCTTTCGCAAATGCTTTTGCGACGCTTTTTTCATCGCTAACATCACACACAAAAGATTGAACCAGATCAGGCGCTCCCAGGGCATTGGCAGTTCTATCGAGCATATCCCTACGTCGACCCATTAGCGTTACACGATAGTTGTTTTCCACAAGGCGTTTCGTAATAGCAGCGCCAATTCCGCTCCCTGCCCCTGTAACAACAGCATGTAACGGCATTAGCTTACTGGTGCTCTTTGGTCAGCAATTGCGGCCTGTGCTTCTCTTTGCAAATTGATATGCAATTGGCGATAACCCATAAAATACTGTTTTTGTTCCGAGACGCCCTGGCCGGTATGATCCATTTGCGCCGCTGCACGCATTGTCCAGTTAGGGTCAGCCAGATGGGGTCGGGCTAGACACACTAAATCTGCACGTCCTGCCGCGATAATACTGTTCACGTGATCCACTTCATAGATATTTCCAACCGCTAAAGTCGCAATTCCTGCTTCGTTTCGAATACGATCCGACAGGGGAGTTTGGAACATCCGCCCGGGCCGTGGCCGGGCTTCATGGGAAGTCTGTCCACTGGACACATCGATTATATCTGCTCCTGCGTTATGGAAAGCCCGTGCGATTTCCACCGCCTCTGCATCTTCAATGCCAGCCTCCCCCATCCAGTCATGGGCTGATATTCGTACAGACATCGGCTTACTTTCCGGCCAGACAGCACGCATAGCAGTGAATACTTCCAGAGGGTATCGCAGTCTATTCTCAAGACTGCCCCCATACTCATCATTGCGTTTATTCAAAATCGGGGTTATGAAGGAGGCAATCAGATAGCCGTGTGCTGCATGCAATTCCAGCATATCAAAACCGGCACGATCTGCCCTGGTAGTAGCGGCAACAAACTGTTCTTTGACCAAATCCATGCCGGTCCGATCCAACTCCGCAGGGACGTCGTTGTAGTGGTCATATGCCAGAGGACTTGCTGCGACTAAAGGCCAACGATCCTGGGAATCAAGTGGGTCATCGAGTCGATCCGGGTGCCACTTCCACGGGACTTTGGTGGCTCCTTTGGCTCCTGCGTGCCCCAGCTGCATTACGAATTTAGCTTTAGTATGCGTATGCACAAATCTGCAAATGTTCTGCCATGCAGCCTCCTGCCCATCATTGTAGATACCCGCACATCCCGGAGTGATACGCGCATCACTCGAAATATTGGTCATTTCGGTAAACAGCAGGCCAGCCCCGCCTTTTGCAAGGCTACCGTAATGCACCAGATGCCAATCGTCAGGCAAACCATTTTCTGCGCTATACATTGACATGGGAGATACCACGACACGATTAATTACGGGCATTTCACCAATGTTATAGGGCAAAAACATTGGCGGAGTAGCTTCGCTACAATCCAGGCCGGGAATTTGTTGAGCCAGGTGCGATTCAAGACCCTCAAGCCAGGTTTTGTCACGCAAACGCAGGTTTTCGTGGCTAACACGCTGACTGCGCGTCAACAGGGAGTAGTAAAATTGTTTCCTATCGAAAGCATTCAGATAGCGGGGGGTATTCTCAAACCAGATCATCGCATTCTGGGCCGCATTCTGAAGTCGTAATGCCTCTATCTCCCTTTCTTCCTGATAGGCCCGCAAGGCCTGGGGGATAGACAGGTCACTATTTACATGCCGTGCCAGCGATATTGCATCTTCCAGGCCCAGTTTGGTACCTGAACCAATAGCAAAGTGTGCCGTGTGCGCCGCGTCCCCGATGAGCACAATCCGGTCGTCTTTCACCCACTGCCGGCACAGAACTGACGGAAAATTTATCCATGCCGATCCGCGAACATGGGCGGAATTTGTCATCAGGTCATGGCCATCAAGGTAGGCGGAAAAAATCTCACGGCAGGTTTCCGCACTTTCTGTATGCGACATCGCCTCGAACCCCATGGCCTCATAAACATCCGGATTACATTCGACAATAAACGTCGACGTATTCTGGTCGAACTGGTAGGCATGCGCCCAGATCCAACCGTGGGCAGTGCGTTCAAATATAAAAGTAAATGCATCCCTGAAAGTCTGGTTGGTGCCCAACCAGACAAATTTGTTGGGCCTTATATTTACATCACAATCAAATTCTTCAAGGTGCGCATTGCGTATCCTGGAATTAAGCCCGTCGGCGACCACAATCAGGTCTGCATCGGAAAATCGGGTATCCAGGTCTTCCACCTCAAATTCCGACTCGAAATACAGGTTCACACCCAATTCCCTGGCTCGATTATGGAGGATTTCCAGCATGCGTTTTCGCCCAAGCCCCACAAATCCGTGCCCGTCCGAGCGCTCCAGTTCACCATCGACGTAACAGTCAATCATATCCCAGTGAATGAACTCAGCCTTTATTGCCTCGGCACTCGCAGTGTCAACAGCCTGCAAATTTTCCATGGTCTGATCAGAGAAAACGACACCCCATCCAAAGGTATCATCTGCTTTGTTGCGCTCATAAACAGCTACATCGTGGGACGCATCCTTAAGCTTCATCGCTATCGCAAGATAAAGACCAGACGGTCCCCCACCAAGACAAACAACTTTCATTAGGATCTCCTGCCAATACGGACGTCAAAAAAGCGGTCAAGCAAAGACAAATAGTTTAGGCTTAAAGTTTCACGAAGTGAGTATAACCTAGATATTTTAGATACAAAATGTTATTCAGGACAGTCAATGACACGCAATAACTACAATCTCGCATCTTCTGATCGTGAAACCCGCCTGGTTGAGAATGATCACCATTCCATCAAACTCTGGCTACGCCTGCTGACCTGTTCAAGCCTTATAGAAAGCCGGCTGAGAACAGCGCTCAGGGAGGAATTTGACACAACTCTGCCACGCTTTGATTTTTTGGCCCAACTCGACCGTGTACCCGAAGGACTGTCAATGGGTGAGTTATCCAGGCGCATGATGGTATCCGGAGGAAATGTCTCGGGTATTGCGGGTCAACTGGTAAAGGAAGGGCTTATCAGCAGGCAGCCTGTACCGGATAACCGGCGCACCTTCATCGTAAAACTAAGCCCGAAGGGTCGGCAGTTTTTCCGCAAAATGGCAAAACGCCACGAGCAATGGGTAATTTCCCTTCTGGGCCAGCTTAGCGTGGATGACGTAAACCAGTTGATGGACTTATTGGGCGAGGTTAAGCACACCCTAAAAGAAAACTAGGGGAAAACTGGTTTCAGGCCTTGCTGGCTTCAGTTGCTTCATCCAGCACAGGTGCACCCACCATTTCGCGAATGCGGTTGGGAATGCGTATCGCTTTAAGCTCCCCATTTTCCTGAATTTCTGCATACACCCTTGTTGCCGTACCTTGCGTTACCATGCTCGAGTCACTTAGCCGGGTAGCTGTACATTCCCAGGTCAGGGTCGAGTTGGATATTTCTGCAAGTTTCAAACGGGTTACTATCCGGTCTCCATACGCCGCAGGTCCAACAAAGTCGAACTGGATGCGCCCCATAACAAAAGCCGTTCGATCTTTTTCAATCATTTCCTTAACGGGGTAACCGGCCTGCGCAAAAAATTCATGTTCAGCGTCATTAAACCAGGCAAGCATACGAGGAAAATAGACAAGACCAAAGGGATCAGATTCACCCCATTCAACGGTTATTTCTCTTGTATAAACCAGCATGATCTTTGTGTAGCCTGTATTGCCCAAAAAAGACGTATCATGTCGAAAAGCTGAACATTACACAATACAGGCACACAACTATGTTGAGTAAACCAACATCCATAATGGGTGGCATGATGATTACCGCCGGAGCTACAATTGGTGCAGGCATGTTTTCGCTACCAACCATTGCATCAGGAATGTGGTTTGGCTGGGCCATGGTCTGCTTGTTCCTGGCCTGGTTTTGCATGTACTTCGCCTCACTGATGGTACTGGAAGTTAACCTGAATTTCCCCCACGGCTCCAGTTACGACACCATGATAAAGGGGACACTCGGTAAACGCTGGAACCAGTTCAATAGCCTGTTATTGTTATTTCTGCTCTACATCCTTCTATACGCTTTTATCAGTGGTGGCGGCTCTATTGTCAACCACACTATGACAACAATGCTGGGTTATGCTCCCCCACAATTCATCACGGGGGCTCTTATTGCCCTTTCACTCTCCGTTGTTGTTTCAATAAGTACCCGGGCAGTCGATCGTATTATTACCGTTCTTTTTGCAGGTATGTTGATCACTTACCTGGCAGCTCTCTTCGATTTACGTATTGCCGTTGATTTAGGCTCCCTGTTCAGCACGTCAGACACGCGTGGGCAGCCCCCGCGTTTCATCTATTTTTTTGCAGCCCTACCCTTCTTTATTACTGCATTTGGCTTCTACGCCATTGTACCCAGCCTGGTTAAGTACTATGGCAAAAACCCCCGGACCATCCGGAACAGTATGTTGTATGGCTCATTGCTAAGCCTTGTGTTCTATCTGCTGTGGCTGATTTTCTCAATGGGGATTCTCGAAAGGACGCAATTTTTGCCAATTATTGCCGCCGGCGGAAATGTAGGGGTGCTTGTGAGCGCAATCACCCAGTCTATTCCAATTGCGCGACTGGGGGACTATCTCAATATGTTCGCCATTTTTGCTATTACTTCGTCATTTCTTGGGGTGGGAATATCCCTGTTCGATTTTTTTGCAGACAAATACGAGTTTGGCAATTCGGCTCCCGATCGTTTCAAAACTGCACTGTTGGCATTTCTTCCGCCCGTTATTGGTGGCTTGTTTTTTCCCAATGGTTTTATCTATGCGATTGGTTTTGCTGCACTGGTAATGGCTTTCAATGGCTTGCTGATCCCTTCCCTGATGCTCAAAAAAAGCCGCGCCCTTTTTACTGACACAGAAGAGACAGACACACAAGTTACCGACTCTACCTTTCGCGTTCCAGGTGGTAATGCGCTTATCTACTTTATGATTGCCATGGGCGCTCTTCTGGCGGTTTGCCATACGCTGGCAATGTATGATCTATTGCCCGTATATGGCCATTAACAGTTAAGCACAGCATCCTGTAATACGGCGAGCAACTCGTCAATATGTCTTTTATGCGTACGATGACCAAGTATGGAAACGCGTAACGCATACTTACCGCGCAACACAGTCCCAGAGATGTAAACCCTTTGGCTCTTGTTTATCTGTTCCAGCAAGTTTCTATTCTGTGCATCACTGCCCCCGGTTAATCTGAACGCTATTGTGCTTAACTCGGGTTTGTTCAACAGTTCAAGCTGTGGAATTTGCTGTAACTGTTCCTCCAGATATTCTGTCAGATCCAGTTTCTCATCCAATGCATCCCGAAATGCGTGCTCACCATGCAACATCAGGGGCAACCAAATTTTGAGCCCGCGGTGTTCACGCGACAACTCTACTGATAGGCTAAACGGATCCAGGTGGGCACGGGAGCGATCCAGTTCTGGCATATAATCACCCCGCATTTCATGTGCCTCAATAAGTGCTTCACGGTCTTTTACCAGAATACTTCCGGTTCCATATGGCAGAAACAGACCTTTATGCGGGTCCAGCGTAATGGAATCAGCCAGCTGCATTCCTGCCAGACGCTCACGACCGCGCTCAGTTAATACAAACGATCCCCCGTAAGCTGCATCAACATGAAACCACAGGCCCTGCTGTGCACAAACTTCAGCTATTTCAGGCAATGGATCAATATTTC
>Ga0256847_1001385_pt1 | contig 12533 bp, 11 predicted proteins | sample TeddybearmetaG_FD_189099 | JGI IMG/M metagenome (GOLD analysis project Ga0256847, IMG submission 189099) | Hydrothermal vent microbial communities from East Pacific Rise, Pacific Ocean - Teddybear | ecosystem: Environmental > Aquatic > Marine > Hydrothermal vents | place: Pacific Ocean: East... | reverse complement strand
TTGACTAAAATCAATAACAGGGGTGTTGGGTAAACTAAAACTCCCTGTTGAAGTCGTTGGCGCTCCCGCCCCGCTTAATTTTGCTTTAATAAAAGCTTGAATATCTGGTTTTGTGATCCGTCCTTTACGTCCACTACCTTGAACTAAACTTAAATCGGCGCCCAATTCACGGGCAAAACGGCGAATTGTGGGGCTGGCATGAACGCCTTTATTATTGGGTAAAGGTTGATCCGCCATTGGATGAGGATTAATGACTTTTTCGCCCGCTAAGGGGGCGGGAGCGGGAGCTGTCTCAATTACCTTTTCAACTACTTTGGTAATTTCTGCGCTGCCTTCTACAACTAAAATAGGCGCCCCTTCAGCAACTCTATCGCCTATTTTAATGAGTATTTCTTTAATTGTTCCCGCTTGAGGGGCGGGAATTTCCATACTGGCTTTATCACTTTCTAAGGTGATTAAGGATTCTTCAACTTCAATACTATCGCCAATTGAAACTAAAATTTCAATAACTTCAACACTGTCAAAGTCGCCAATATCAGGTACGTTTATTGTGGTGGTTGACATATTTTAAATTCCTTAAACAGTGATAGGATTTGCTTTTTCAGGATCGATATTATATTTTTTTATCGCTTGGCTAACCACGCTGGCTTTAATTTTACCTTGTTTGGTTAATGATTGAAGTGCGGCAACCACAATATAATGCGCATTGACTTCAAAGAATTTACGTAATTGGGCGCGGGTATCACTGCGTCCAAAACCATCCGTACCCAAGGTAAAATAATCCGCTTTTTTAATCCAAGGACGTAATTGTTCAGGATATTGGCGAATATAATCCGTGGCGGCAACAATCGGATGAGTAATACTGCCAAGTTGTTGTTCAAGATAGCTTATTTTGGCTTTCTTTTGAGGATGTAGCATATTCCAACGATTACAATCAACGGCTTCTCGTTGTAATTCATTAATACTTGGAGCGCTCCAAATATTGGCGGAAATTTTCCAATCTTTTTTAAGTAACTCAGCGGCTTTAATCACTTCTCTTAAAATAGTGCCTGAACCTAATAAACTAATTTGAGCTTTAGGCACTTTTTCAAAGGCATAAAGTCCTTTTAAAATACCTTCTTCGGCGTCTTTTGGCATTTCAGGATGTTGATAGTTTTCATTCATGGCGGTGACATAATAATAAATATTTTCTTGGTTTTCATACATCCGTTTTAAACCATTATGTAAAATAATCGTCATTTCATAAGCAAAAGTAGGATCGTAGGTGACACAATTTGGGATAAAATTCATTGAAATTAAATGATGCCCATCTTGATGTTGTAAACCTTCACCTGCGAGGGTGGTTCTACCCGCTGTACCACCAATAATAAATCCGCGCGCCCGCATATCTCCCGCTGCCCAAAGTAAATCACCCACTCGTTGATAACCAAACATAGAGTAGAAAATATAAAAAGGAATCATGGGGACATTGTGATTTGCATAAGCCGTTGCGGCTGAAATCCAAGAAGCGACCGCGCCCGCTTCATTAATTCCTTCTTGTAAGACTTGACCGTCTTTACTTTCGCGGTAATACATAACCTGTCCCGCATCAACAGGTTGATAAAGTTGCCCTTTAGATGAATAAATGCCTAATTGACGGAACATGCCTTCCATGCCAAAAGTTCGGGCTTCATCAGGAACAATCGGTACGACATTTTTGCCAATGCCTTTATCCCGAATTAAAATCGTTAGAAAACGCACATAAGCTTGGGTGGTTGAAATTTCTTTATCGCCTGTGCTGGCTAATAATGTTTTAAATTTATCTAAGGCGGGAATGGTTAATTTTTCACATTCTGCTACCCGTTTTGGTAATAATCCGCCCAATTTTTCCCGCTGTTTTAGCATATATTCAATTTCGGGACTATCATCTGCGGGTTTATAAAAAGGCGCTTCGGCTAATTTATCATCAGGAATGGGAATATTAAAACGATCACGGAAAGCCCGTAATGCCGCTTCACCCATTTTCTTTTGAGAATGGGCGGTATTTTGACCTTCGCCCGCATCGCCCATGCCGTAACCTTTGACTGTTTTGGCTAAAATAACGGTGGGTTGTCCTTTATGTTCGGCGGCTGCTTTATAAGCGGTGTAAACCTTCATTGGATCATGACCACCGCGATTCAAGCGCCAAATATCTTCATCGCTCATATTGGCAACCATTTCTAATAATTCAGGGTATTTACCAAAGAAATGTTCCCGAACATAAGCTCCGCCTTTGGCTTTATACGCTTGGTAATCCCCATCAACGACTTCTTGCATGCGTTTCATTAATAAACCATCTTTGTCTTTTGCAAGCAATGGATCCCAATAACTTCCCCAAACAACTTTAATGACATTCCAACCTGAACCACGGAAATTGGCTTCTAATTCTTGAATAATTTTGCCATTGCCTCGGACGGGACCATCAAGGCGTTGTAAATTACAATTAACCACAAAAATTAAATTATCTAAATTTTCACGAACGGCTAATGAAATGGCACCTAATGATTCAGGTTCATCCATTTCACCATCACCCATATAAGCCCAAACCTTTCGATTATCGGCATTATGAAATCCGCGATGATGTAAATAGCGCATAAAACGGGCTTGGTAAATCGCCATTAAAGGACCTAAACCCATTGATACGGTTGGGAATTGCCAAAAATCAGGCATTAACCAAGGATGCGGATAAGACGATAATCCGCCGCCATCGACTTCTTGGCGGAAAGAGCGCAAATCTTCTTCGGTTAAACGTCCTTCTAAAAAAGCACGAGAATAAATTCCAGGTGAAGAATGCCCTTGGAAATAAATTAAATCGCCCGCATTATCTTCGCTTCGACCACGGTAAAAATGATTAAAACCAACATCTAATAAGGTTGCAAGTGAAGCAAAACTAGAAATATGCCCGCCTAATTCGGATGAAATACGATTGGCTTGAACCACCATTGCAAGCGCATTCCAGCGAATAATAGAACGAATGCGTTTTTCCATTGCACGATCTCCTGGATAAGCAGGTTCGGCACTGGTTGGAATGGTATTAACATAAGCTGTTTCGGCGTTATAGGGCATATAAGCGCCAGATAAACGCGCTTTTTCAATGAGTTTTTCAAGTAAAAAATGGGCGCGTTCCGTCCCTTCGTTTTCTAAAACTCCAGTTAAGGCATCAACCCATTCTTGGGTTTCTTGTGGATCAATATCGGGCTTATCATTCATGCTTTTTGACCTCAAAAAAATGATTATTATATTGCGAGTAGCGATATTCTAGCTCTTTTTAGGTTTTTACCAAAATAAATTTGAAATAAAAATTTCAATTGAGAAAAAAGCCTAAGTCTGCTAGATTGTTCGGCTTTATTATCCTGTCTTACCTCATTTTCCAACTGAGTTGTTTTGTATGACCCAATATATTTTTGTAACTGGTGGTGTTGTTTCCTCTCTTGGTAAAGGCATCGCGGCTGCCTCACTCGGGGCTTTATTGGAAGCGCGGGGGTTAACCGTCACTACCATTAAATTAGATCCTTATATTAATGTTGATCCTGGAACCATGAGTCCTTTTCAACATGGCGAAGTTTTTGTGACCGAAGATGGCGCAGAAACGGATTTAGATTTAGGACATTATGAGCGTTTTATTCGCACTAAAATGACCACCAATAATAATTTTACAACGGGACAAATTTATAAAGAAGTCATTGAAAAAGAACGCCGTGGTGATTATAAAGGTGGAACAGTACAAGTTATTCCGCATATTACCAATAAAATTAAAAAATGTGTTCAAAAAGGCGCGGCAGGCTATGATATTGCTTTAGTTGAAATAGGCGGCACGGTGGGGGATATTGAATCCTTACCCTTTATGGAAGCGTTGCGCCAAATGAGTGTTGAATTAGGACGTCATAATGCTTTATTTATGCATTTAACCTTGGTCCCTTATTTAAAAACAGCGGGTGAAATTAAAACCAAACCCACTCAACATTCTGTTAAAGAATTAAGATCGATTGGAATTCAACCTGATATTTTACTTTGTCGGGCAGAACAACCTATTCCTAAAAAAGAACGAGATAAAATTTCTTTATTTACCAATGTCCCACCAGAAGCCGTTATTCAAGCCATTGATACCGATTTTATTTATCGTATTCCCCGCCTTTTCCATAAACAAAATTTAGATCAATGGGTGATTAACCGATTACGCCTTAAAACCAAAGAAATTGATTTAACCGAATGGGATTGGGTTTTAGATCGCTTAGAAAATCCCAAGTATAAAGTCGAAATTGCCATGGTTGGCAAGTATATGGAGCTTAAAGAAGCTTATAAATCATTAAATGAAGCGCTTTTTCATGCAGGCATTCATTGTGAAACCAAAGTGAATATTCATTATTTTGACTCCGAAGATATTCGGGAAAATGGCACTGATTGTTTATATGGAATGCATGCCATTGTGGTTCCTGGTGGCTTTGGAGAACGTGGGGTTGAAGGTAAAATTAATGCGGTGAAATATGCCCGTGAACATAAAATCCCCTATTTAGGCATTTGTTTAGGAATGCAGGTTGCGACTATTGAATATGCTCGTAATGTGGCGGGATTAACAGGCGCTCACAGCACCGAATTTAATAAACAAGTGGAATATAAAATTATTGCCATGATTAGCGAATGGGAAGACGCCGATGGTTCTAAACAAAAACGCGATGAAAATTCTAATCGAGGCGGCACTTTACGCCTTGGCGGGCAACGTTGTTTATTAAAAAAAGACAGCTTGGTTCGTTCTCTTTATCAAAAAAATGAAATTATAGAACGTCATCGTCATCGTTATGAATTTAATAATTTTTATCGTCAACCACTTGAAGAAGCAGGGCTTATTTTTTCAGGTCTTTCGGTTAAAGATGATTTAGTTGAAATGATTGAACTTCCCAAAGAACAACATCCTTGGTTTGTGGCTTGTCAATTTCATCCTGAATTTACTTCAACACCCAGAGATGGACATCCTTTATTTAGTGGCTTAATTAAAGCTGCCTTAAAACATGGTAATATTATATGAAACTTTGTGGATATGAAGTCGGCATTGATCAACCTTTCTTTTTATTGGCGGGAACCTGTGTTATTGAAGGCGAACAACATGCTTTAGATGTGGCAGGACAATTAAAAGAAATCACCACCGCTTTAAATATTCCTTTTATTTATAAGTCTTCTTTTGATAAAGCCAATCGTTCTTCTCATAGCAGTGAACGAGGACCTGGCATTGAAGCAGGATTGGCAATTTTAGAAAAAGTCAAAAAACAAATTGGCGTGCCTGTTATTACAGATGTTCATGAAGATACTCCGATGGATGAAGTTGCCAGTGTGGTGGATATTTTACAAACCCCCGCCTTTTTATGTCGACAAACCAACTTTATTCAAAAAGTAGCGAAAGCAGGCAAACCCGTTAATATTAAAAAAGGGCAATTTCTCGCGCCTTGGGATATGCAACATGTTGTAAATAAAGCCAAAGCAACGGGTAATGAACAGATTATGGTCTGTGAGCGAGGCGCTTCTTTTGGTTATAATAACCTTGTTTCAGATATGAGAAGTCTGGCTGAAATGCGTCCAACCAATTGTCCCATTGTATTTGATGCCACTCATTCTGTTCAATTACCCGGTGGACAAGGCAGTTGTTCAGGCGGACAACGCGAACATGTTCCTGTTTTGGCAAGAGCCGCGATGGCGGCGGGTATTGCGGGATTATTTATGGAAACTCATCCCGATCCTGATAATGCTAAAAGCGATGGTCCTAATTCTTGGCCTTTAGATAAAATGCACAGTTTATTAGAAATGCTGCTTCAAATTGATCAAGCAGTTAAATCTCAACCCTTTATTGAAAGCACTCTATAGGAGTTTTAAAACCCAAAATGTCCAATATTATTGATATTCGCGCGCGCGAAATTTTAGATTCTCGTGGTAATCCAACCCTTGAAGCTGATGTTATTACGGAACATGCCTATGGACGGGCGGCTGTTCCTTCAGGTGCTTCAACAGGTTCAAGAGAAGCTTTAGAATTACGCGATGGTGATGCACGTTATGGTGGCAAAGGCGTAAGAAAAGCCGTTGCTAATGTTAATAACGCAATAAAAGAAGCGATTGTGGGCATGGATGTCAATGATCAAAAAGCCATTGATCAAAAAATGATCGCTTTAGATGGTACTGAAACTAAATCAAATTTAGGGGCTAATGCTTTATTAGCCGTGTCTTTAGCAACGGCTCATGCCGCCGCTCAAGAAAATGAAAAACCGCTTTTTCAAAATTTAGCGCAAAGTAATTTCCGTTTACCCGTCCCCATGATGAATATTATTAATGGTGGCGAACATGCGGATAATAATGTTGATATTCAAGAATTTATGATTTTACCTGTTGGCGCAGGTTCCATTAAAGAAGCCATTCGTTATGGCGCCGAAGTTTTTCATGCGTTAAAAGCGGTGTTAAGTTCCCAAGGTTTAGCGACCACAGTTGGTGATGAAGGCGGTTTTGCACCTGATTTAGCCTCTAATAAAGCGGCGATTGAAGCGATTTTAGAAGCCATTGAAAAAGCGGGTTTTGTGGCGGGTAAAGATATTTATTTAGGACTGGATGCGGCGGCTTCTGAATTTTATAAAGACGGACATTACCATTTGCAATCTGAAAAGTTACAACTCAATGCCGAACAAATGGTTGATTATTTAGCCAGTTGGGTTGATCAATATCCGATTATCAGTGTTGAAGATGGATTAGATGAAGGTGATTGGGATGGTTGGAAAATGATGACTGAAAAATTGGGTAATAAAGTCCAATTGGTGGGTGATGATATTTTTGTGACCAACCCCAAAATTTTTAAAGAAGGGATTGATAAACAAATTGGCAATGCTATATTAATTAAAGTAAATCAAATTGGAACTTTAACTGAAACCCTTGAAACCATGCAAATGGCAGAAGCGGCAGGTTATGCCTCGGTTGTTTCTCATCGTTCGGGTGAAACAGAAGATACCACCATCGCTGATCTAGCGGTTGCAACAGGTTGCGGGCAGATTAAAACGGGATCTTTATCTCGTTCTGATCGAGTTGCCAAATACAATCAATTAATTAGAATTGAAGAAGCCTTAGGTGCGCAAGCGGTATATGCAGGCAAAGACGGTTTTAAATTTACCTTCTAATTCAAATGAAAATAATGATTAGCCTTTTATTAATTGTTTTTTTTACCTTGCAATATCGCCTTTGGGTGGGGGAAGGAAGTTTTGCAGAAGTTGTTTTATTAAAAGAAAAATTAACAACACAACAAGCAGAACTTGATAAACTTAAACAACGCAATGCGAAACTTCAGGGTGAAGTGATTGATTTAATTTCAGGTAAAGAAGCCATTGAAGAGATAGCACGTTCTGAGCTTGGGCTTATTGGTGAAAATGAAGTTTTTTACCAAGTCCTAGAAAAACTTTAATAAAAAGGAAATATTATGTATTTATTAATAAAAAAAATAATCCCCGCTGTGGGCTTAACTTTAGCTAGTACTGCATTATTTGCGGCTGAAATAAATAATGGCGTTTGGTTTGGACAAGGGAGTGGCAGTCAATTTCTTTGTTCGGATTCTCGTTTTCAAGTCCCTATAAAAGCTGATTTTGATGTTAGTTTTGATCGTCAAAATTCAGAACAATATCAAATTACGGTTTCCGCTCGGGATCCTTTTGGTACCACGAGTATGTCAGGAATTGCAAATTTTATTGATGATAATCATTTAGTTGGAAATTTAGCGGGTACCCGAGATAATGGTGAAGCCATTAATTTTGAATTTACAGGGGTTTCTCTGGGTTCTGATTTAGTTTATTTCAATGGCGCAGGCGTTAATGAAGTTTGTCAGTATAGTTTTGGCGGCGGATTATCTCAAAAAGGCGATTTACCTGATGTTGATGAAGTGGCTTTAATTCCTGAATTTAGTGGCGGTAGTCGGGTTATTAATGATGCGGCTACTTTGCAAAATCAAATCATGTCAACCACTGAAATTATTAGAAAACGCATTCATGATATTTATAGCCCGCATCTTACACGCAAGTCAATGACAGCTTCTAACCAAGGTTTTTCCTTAAATACGGGACTTGCCGCGGGTGATGGAGGTTTGGAAATAGGGGTTTGGACAAATTATAATCATATTCGCTTTGAAAACGATTTTATTTTAACAAAATATGATGGCGATACCGATCAATTTTTAATGGGAGTTGATTTACAACCTTTTGATCATTTTATTATGGGGGTTGCACTCAGTTATGAAAGAACCACCATTGATACGGATTTTAATAAAGGGGAGAGTAAAAGTGCGGGATATTCTATCACCCCTTATGCTGCTTATCTTATTAACCAACAATTTAGTGTTGATATTAATGGGGGTTATTCAGATATTAGTTACGATCAATTTAGAATCCTCCCCAATGGTACTAAAGTCAATGGGGATACTGATGGTCAGAGAGGGTTTATAAGTGCCAATTTAAATGGGTCATGGGATCTAACCAAAGAATTTTTATTTACAGGTAATGTGGGTGGTTTTGCCGCGGCAAATGACGATGATTCTTATGTTGACAGCAGTGGTAAAAAAGAAATTAGACATTTTACTTATGTTTCTGGTTTTAATTTAGGCGGCGAATTAGCTTATTATATTGCGGATTTTGAACCTTATTTAAACCTCCAATTTAATCATGTTATGAGCCGATCAAGTAATAAAATTGCGGGTATTGTTGATCCTACCGATGATCGAAATAATATGCTCGGTGCCATTGGTATTCGTTATTATGGCGCTCAAGGATTGTCCTTTTCAGCAGAATACAGCCAACGTTTCAAACAAAAAAATATTGATGAAGATAGTTTAAGTTTAATGCTTCGTTGGGATTTATAATTTTTTAATCAATGGGCTATGAAATTACAAAAAATTAGTTTTTTATTGCTTTTCATACTGCCCGTTGTTTTATATTTTATATTATTCTTTAATAATCGGGTTAATATTCCTAGTTGGGACGATTATGATATTTTTTTATCTTATTTAAATAGTCCTGAACAAGAACAACTGGCATTATTATTTTCACAGCACAATGAACATCGTCTTGTATTCAGTAAGATTATGGCTAAAGCAATGGTCTATTGTTTTGGTTTTATTGATTTTAGTTACTTGGCATTGATTGGGAATTTAATGTTATGTGCGCTTTTTTATCTTATTTATAATTTATTTAAAACTTATAATCCTTATTCAATTTACTTTATTTTACCACTTTCTTATCTCCTTTTTTTAAGCCCCTCCAGTGAAAATATTACATGGGCAACGGGTGCAATACAAAATTACAGTGTGGTGTTTTTTGCACTTTTTAGTTTTTTTTTATTTTCTAAAAATATCTTTCTTGCTTTAATTTGTGCTTCTCTTGCAAGCTTTACCAGTGGTTCAGGATTATTTATATTTATTGCTTTATTATTATGGTCTTTGGGTAATATATTAAAAAAAGACAAGAATGCTTGGAGACAATTTATCTTAATTAGTCTATTTTCAAGTGTTATTTATGGTAGTTATTTTTATCATTATATCAGTCCAATTAAAACTTATCAGATACAAGATATATTATTAAATCCTTGGCAAACTTTACACTATTTCTTTATTTTTTTAGGTTCTTATGTTCAGGATATTTGGATTTCTTTTATCTTAGGTGTGCTTAGTTTTAGTTTTTTTATTTACTTAACAATAACAAAATATTTTTATAAAAATCCTTTAATTTATTATTTTCTTATTTTTTTATTAATTAATGCCCTTGCTGCCGCTCTTAATCGTTCTGTTTTTGGACCAGAACAAGCCCTTTCTTCAAGATACGTTATTATTTCTGTTTTATTTATTTTATTCTTATATCTTGCCATACTTGAACAAATTACAATCCCACCGAATCATTATTTAAAAGTTCTCTTTAGTGTTTTATTTATTTATAGTTTATTGGTATTTAAAGCCGAATACCAAGAGCTTTCTATTTTTAAACAAGATTTAATAATGGGCGTTCAGAAATGGAAAGCAACAGGAATAGGATTAAATCATCCTTATCAGGCACAAGCAAAAGTGCAAATAGAACAAGCAGAAAAAGCAGGTTATTATTATTTACCTTAATGTTTTTTATTCTTTTAAACTCTTCTTTGTAAAAGGAATAGATGGTCTTTCACCAAGAATCTCTTTTAAAATATGATTCATGGTCACTGGATCATTATCAAACCCCCCATGTGATCTAGAACGTGTTTTTTTACTAGACGATCCATTTGAGTAATAAAAAGTTTGATTTGGTAAACGTTCAATTTTCTTAGCAAACTTTTTCATGCCTAAAATTTTAGCATTTTTACATTTTGTATTTTCCGCAACTTCTAGAGCATTGGAAACTAAATATAACAATGATTTTCGATAAACTTGAATGACATTATCATCTTCTTCAAGTTTTTCATTTAGATTATAGATTGACATTTGATCAATTTTTAAATTTCTTTCGCCTATTTAAAATAGGTAAATATGTTTCATTGTATAACGATAATTTACAAGCAGGAGCTAATAAAAAGACGTTATTAAAGGAAATATGATGATCACTAAAAATATTTAGCATATGAGCAAAAAGGATAGCTCCTGTACTGTGTCCAACAATATGATATTTTTTTTGTTTTCCACTGGATTCAATTGCATTTAAGAAAATTTGTAATGCTTCAAAACCCGCTCCTGTAAAACCCTTTTTATGACGAAAAGCCTGTTTTGCATCTCGTTTCATTTCATCCCATAAAAGAGTACCTGGACGTGCTACAAGATGTTCTAAAATTTTATCAGTCCAATCAAAAAAACCACCCGCCATTTCATTAGAACGACGACCTTTTTTCCAAAGTACATCTTTAATTTCTTCAGTAAGACCAGTATCATACATTACATGAAAAGGATAAATGCCATTTGACTTAAAAGTTTCTTTCATTGCTAAAATTCGATTTGCAGAATCTGCGGGTGAATTTAACCCCCCATGTCCATAAATTAATAAATGCTCATATTTATCACTATTGGCAAAATTTTCTGCGGCAATTTTAATATCATTAGCATCGCTCCAATATCGATCAGGTTTAGCAAAAACGCTATCATCAGCGTGAACAAAATGTCCAGCAATATCACTTCTCTTTACTTTGGGTTTAAAAATAGATTCAGTTTTATCATCAGCTTGAACAAGTTTTGAGGAAAGCGGGCTCTTGCCAAAAATTTGTGGAATTGGTAAAGCCATTCTAAAGACCCAAGCATCCATTACATTATCAATCCAATCTTCATAAGACCATAGTGCAAGTCCATTATTTCCCCAATCAGTATCCCAAGAATTTTGAACCCAAAAACCTTTTTCATTATAACCAACGATGGCAAAGGCATGACCACCTGTTTGAGGTAACTCTTTATTATATTGAATCTTTCCTTTTTCTGGATTAAGCCAATTACCATGAACCTTTGCTGAAACAACAATAATACCAGCTTCACCAATTGCTGCATGAAAGTCAGTTAAAACAGGGCGTAACCGATAATAAGAACCAATTGTATTTTTCCGAGCAGCTTTTGCTCTTGCAAGAGTCAAGAAGCCTTTTTTATCTTTATGGGTAGAGTAAATCCAATCTTCTTCAGAGCAAATGCCGCTGTTTTTCTAACCATGTATTGCACCACGTAAAGAAGAACCATCATAATTTTCTTTTGGCCATTCATCATTACATTTCGCCATTTCATATAGCATTCTGGCACTGACTTGAGTTTTTTTATTTGCTTTTTTTGCCCCTTTTAAATGATTAATTGCCGCCGCCATTGCAAAACCAGTGCAAGCACCTTCTTGTCCTTGATTTAAAATAATTAATTTTTTTGGAGGGGTAATAACAGGGGAAAGTTGTTTTAGATTTGGGTGATAAATCCAATCTCTATTATCAGGGAAATCTTGTTCAACATTTGTTATAATTTTTTTTTTGGCATAACTAAATTCCTTAAATAAAGTTAAAAAAATATTGGACAATTTTGTATTGCTAAATGTATTTATCCAATAAACTAATAATAGTATTTTTTAAATATAAAATAGAAATAAATATATTTTAATTTAATATACTTCTCAAAGCATTCCTTTTGCAATAATAAATTCAATAATATCGGCTAATCATTGTTGTTCTTTTAACTGGGTAAAAACATAAGGTTTATCTCCGCGCATTCATTTGGTATCTTTATCCATAACAGTCAAAGAAGCGCCCACCATTTCGGCAAGATCAATTTTATTAATAACTAATAAATCTGACTTGGTAATACCTGGTCCGCCTTTGTGGGGGATTTTTTCAGCCGAAGCAACATCGATCATATAAATAGCGAGATCTGCCAATTCAGGGCTAAAAGTTGCACTTAAATTATCCAGGGCAAGATTACGAAAATACATTTAAAAACAAAATGTTATGATAGAATATTTTATCCTCATTAGCATTTTAATTGATAAATATGGTCGCTCCCTTAATAACTCACTTTTCAAAAATAAAAGATC
>Ga0256847_1001384_pt1 | contig 12549 bp, 12 predicted proteins | sample TeddybearmetaG_FD_189099 | JGI IMG/M metagenome (GOLD analysis project Ga0256847, IMG submission 189099) | Hydrothermal vent microbial communities from East Pacific Rise, Pacific Ocean - Teddybear | ecosystem: Environmental > Aquatic > Marine > Hydrothermal vents | place: Pacific Ocean: East... | reverse complement strand
GCTAAGCGTTTGTCTGGGGTGACCAAGTTAAGCGTGCCGAGCTCATCATCCTTGCCCCAGCGTCCCCAGTTCGATATGTCTTGCATCAGTTGGTCAAATTCGGCGCGGCTCATCTGTGCCGGTTCGCCTACGGCGAATGCTGAGCTACACCAAACGCTGGTAGTTAATAAAAATAAAGCAGCCGCGCGCTTTTGGAGTAAATTCATTGACATATCCTTCATGTTAAATGGGTTTAAAACCTGTAACCCGCGTTAGTGTTTGAGGAATAAATTCTGTCACAGTCACTTGCTGAAAACCTGCGTCAGAAAAGTATTGCTCACAATCGGTAATAGAGTGTGCGAGCCCGGTAGATAGATTGACCGCCTCAGACAATCCCCAAAGTGCCGGGGCCAGTGGACCACTTGCGTCGGCGTCTAGTATTTCGCCAATTAGATGAAATTCTCCACCTGGGAGTAGAGCGTCGTATATGCGTTGCACCACTTGGCCTATAACTTGCCGGCCATATTGCGGTAGATTCGATGCCATGATGGCAACGTCGGCGTCGCTGGGCAATGCGTCTTGGGTAAAGTCGCAAGCGGTGGCCGTGACGACATCTGCGACATTGTTCTCTTCTAGAAATTCTTTTGTTACCGACACCACTGGCGGTAGATCTAAGACTTCAGCCTGCAAATTCGGGTAGGTTTGAACGCCAACAATACAGTAGCAACCGGAACCGCCACCGATATCCATAATTTTGCGCCGGTTGCTTAGGTCAACTTGTTTATGGAAACGACGTGCCGCGCCCATACCAATAGAGTACGTTGCCTGATGATATTTGCGCGCGCGCTCTACTGTGAAGGTGTCATCATACATACCTAGTTTACGTTGCTCAGATTCTTTCACTTGTAAGCGTTGTGTTAGTTCACCCCACGCATTCCAGCGTGGCTTTCCAAACAGCATCCACGCTCCGGCATAGGCGTTACTGTCTTCGACGAGGAAGCGCTGCACATCTTGCGCGTTGGTAAAGTAATTGCCGTCGCGGTGAATAAGTGACATAGCAGTGAGTGCCGTAAGTAGACGCTCTGCGTTTAGTGGTTCAATATCAAGTTCTGCGGCCAGTGTCGTAATCGTGTCGTGACCACGAGATAAGGCGGTAAAAATACCTAATTCGACGGCGCTCATTAGCGCGGCGGACTCCCAAAAGGCTTTGCTGATGCGTTGTAACCGAACGGTATCTGGACGTTGCTGTTTCTCTGCCATGGTCAACTCCCCAGTTGAATTAGATTGTCGTAAAATAATTGCCTACTGACACTAGCAGATCTAGAACCGTCTGAACAAAGAAAGTGCAACACAATGTTAGGAGTAAAAAATGGGTTATCAATCTGGTTTTAAAGAACAACTGTTTACCGGTCAGACGGTGATGGTTGCAGGTGGTGGTGGGGGCTTAGGTCGGTGCATAGCGCATGAACTTGCCAGCCTTGGTGCAAACATTGTGCTCGCAGGCAGAACTGCCAGCAAATTGGAGCGTGTGCAAAACGAAATTTCCGCCGACGGAGGCTGCGTATTAGGTTGTTTCCCATTAGAGTTGCGCGATGAAGACGCGGTGTGTGCGATGGTGGCATCTGTTATTACTGAAAATGGACCTATACAGGGCTTAGTGAATGCAGCCGGTGGGCAGTTTCCCTCTCACTTAGCAGATTTGAGTTTGAACGGTTGGAATGCAGTGTTACACAACAACCTCACCAGCTACTTCTTACTCGCTCGTGAAGTGTTTAAACAAAGCTTACGAACCCATGGTGGCAGCATCGTTAACATCGGTGCAGATTATGCGAACGGTATGCCAGGCATGGGGCACAATGGCGCTGCCCGCGCCGGGTTGTCGAATTTCACACAAACCGCAGCCACTGAGTGGGGACGTGATGGTGTCAGAGTCAACTGTGTGATTCCAGGCTTTATTGCGACGACGGGGTTAGATCGCTACCCCGAAGAAGATTGGGATGCCTTGGTTGCTATCGAACGGAAAATACCGCTTGCGCGACATGGTAACGCCGCTGAAATCTCAGCGATGGTGGTGTTCTTAATGTCGCCCATGGCGGCTTACGTCACAGGTGCCGATTTCCGCGTGGATGGTGGCATTCATAACGGCGCGAGTAGCTTTGTATTTAAGCCTGGCGAAGCGCGCAATCAGCTGCGCTTTGATGGCTTTCACAGAGACGAGCCGCCTAAGTTGTTGCAGCGATAACCTTGCCGCCGGGTGCGTATTGGTACACCTCTCCCCACTCATGGGGGTAGTCAACCAACTCACCGGCATTAGCCGTGTACGCCAATTGCAGAGCGCTGCGCAATATCTGTAGTTGCGCTTCTTTATCTCCGGCACGACCGAAGTTGTTACCCATCGGATGATTTACGAATAGTGTTCTTGGCGGTTTTACGAGGGCCGCTAGGTCTCTTCCTGTTGCGACGTAGACAGTCGCTATGCCACGCTCTTCTAATAATCGACAAACCAGACCTACAGTCTGGTGATCAAGTGGTCAGCTCGGTGAAGCAATCAATAGGTCAACTTCATCTGCGATTAATGCGTCGGCAAACGCTGGCCCGCTTTCCTGCAATACTTTCGAGCGATTGTATATTCGGCCCATAAAGCCGCTCCAAAGGCGCGGGGCGAGCGCGCCGATCTCGCCCATCTGCTCTAGTTCGCGAAGCCGTTCTATAGGAAAGATGCAGTTAATGTCTGTTTCGGCGGCGCTGTGGTCGTAGTAGCTGTCGTGAATCTGAAAATCGTCCACAGAGGTTGTTTTGGCAATAGCGTCTAGCCGATGGTCGTTGCGCGCATCTGGATCAAATGCGGGCATTGCGCATTGGGAGACACCACCCGAAACAAGTAAGCTAACAGTGCATTGGTCGAGCGGCTTGTTGAGGTGGTGTAACGGTGCAGTATCGTTCACCGTCCATTCGTAGGGAGGATTGCCCATCGCACCATAGTGATCGTTTAGAGCGTCTACGTAGTTAATTGGTTGCATCATCACTTACCTGTCGGTTAAGGGATTAAAGGATCAGAGTAGCGTGCCAGAGTACACTTGGTTCCACGGTGCATTACCAGTTAAATTTTGATGTTGCTTTCTGAACTTTTCAGAGCTGAGGGTGAGCCCTCGATTCGCGCGGCATGCCGTTCTTGCTCCTAGCTAGCGGCATTCACCCTGCATTTGTGCGATCCATGCACTCACGAGCGCAAGCCCTTCGGCGTGGACGAGAGAGCGGCCAAGCTCTGGCATCATGGCGCCAGGGTCGTTGGTAGTCATGCGAAAGGTCATTATCGAAGTGTCCGGTTGGCCCGGCACAATACTGTACAGATAGCCGCCTGAACCACGGCCTGCGGCGATAGGTGCCTTGCAAACACCTAAAGCGGCCGGGTCGTGGGTTTGATAATCAAGCAATAGGGCGGAGGTGTCAGCGCTACCTTGTGGGTTGTGGCAATGGCCGCAGTTAATGTCCAAATAACTTCTGGCCCGATGTGAGAGTTCTGCGGGTGCGTCAGCCGATGTTTCATCACGCCAGAGTGCATTGGGCGTGAGCTCATCCAGGTTTGGCAGCCCTTCAAGCTGGCCTCGGTCTTGCCAGGAAATCAGTTGATTGTGTCCGTGCACTGGGTCTGCACGGTTCAAGTGTCTGGCCTTAATACCTATGGGCAGTATTTCACCAGATGTATGGTTGGTTGCATGGCAACTGGCACATTGGTTTTTGCTAGGGACAAGGTAGTTCAGATTATCTGTATTTGCGGCGGCCACATTAAGTAAATCACCCGTGATAGCCAAATACGCATCGCCATCTTGTCCTTCTTTGCCCTCTTTCCAAACATAGGGCAGGGCGTTCCAGCCGGCAGCTTGCTTAACCAACAGTCTGGTTTCGATAAGCCGAATGTTGTCTAGATTTAGGGAGGCTGGATCACCGTTAAATTCAGCGTCAAGCAGAGCTTCGCCCTGTGTATTAATTTTGTAGAAAAAGGTTTTCGATATGACGCTGCCTACCGGTAGGTCGAACGCTTCGTAAGATGCAAATGTAGCACTCGCTCCGGTGGGAATATGCACTGTTCGCAGCTTTAACGCGTGGTCTGTGAAAAGTGCCGTATTTAGGTCATAAACATGACTGCTTGCTGCTAGTAGAATGGCATTGTCTTGTGTTCGAATAATGCCCCAAGACGACAGTTTGGTAGGGTAGTTGTCTGCGCTAAAAAACTGGACTTCAGGAGCGCGAGAACAGTTGCCTAACGCACCCAAAAGCAAGACGATACATAGCGCTCTCACCTGAAATTAGCTGGCCTCGCCGATTATTGCAATGCTGGCGAGGTCTGGCTGCAGAACGATGACGGGTAGTTTTTCTACACTGCACTCATAGGCCGCCATGTCAGTTCCAACATTGGCGAAGCTGTTAGCTGCATCTATGTTGAGCAATTCGGCGTCGCCGTTGTCGACACAAATAACAGTTAAGTCAGCCGGCTTTTTAGGATTAACGACGCCATCCCAAATAATATCTGGAAAAGCACCGTCAGCACCGAAAGCTGCATCACGCACTTGCACCAAGTAGTCTACGCCTGGCGCTGTACCACCACCTGTGAAGTTATTGTTATAAATACTGATTTCTTCGGGGTAAGGGTCAAATTCTTCCGCGAGCTCAAGTTGTCCCGCATAGTTTGCGCTGAAGTAGCTCGACACCAAAATGTTAGCGGTGTTGTTATTGCCGATGTTGTTATCAAATACTTCTACGCGATCGTTTGAATTAATGACCACGCCGGAGCCAGCAGGTACGCCTGACACGGCTGTGCCTGGAGCGGCAAAATTGGCGGTATTGTTGCTGTGGATGTCGTTGTTGAAAACGCGCGTGCTATGCCCGCGTTGAGCAATTTGTGGCATGTTAAAAACTAAGATACCACCCGTGTTGTTTGTGGCGACGTTGTCATAAACGTCAGCCCCAATGGTGTTTTCAATTTCAATGCCTGCCACGTTAAATTCTGCGCGGCTGTTGCGCACAATGACATTCTTAGACTGGCCGACATAAATGCCAGCATCAGAGGCCGCAATTGCAATAACGCCTTCCACCAATGTATTTGTGGTTTGCACCGGATATATGCCGTAGGCGCCGTTTTTCACGTCAGGTCCGTTTGTCCATTCTGTACGTACGCGGCGTATGACGATATTGTTGCCTTCATTGACTTTGAGCGCATCGCCGATGGTATCTTCAATGGCTAGGTCTTCGATAACAAAGTCGCTGGCGCTCACAGATAAGCCCTCAGCACCTGCAACTTGGTCGGAGAAGCTGAGAATTGATTTATCCATACCTTGACCGCGAATGGTGACCCCATCGCTGAGCAGAACGAGACTGCGCTTGAAACTGTGCTTTCCTGCTGGAACCTTTATAACGTCACCCGGCTTGGCGTTTTCCAAGGCTGCTCGAAACGTTGCTGAGAATGATTCGGGAACAACATCAGTTGGTGAATCTGTTGATGAAGTGGTTGCTGCTTGTTCACCGCAGGCTGCAACAATGAGACAGGCTGCTGCCAAACCAAAATTCTTTAAAAATGCCATTTCTGACCCTCCGCTGTGAGTTGTTAACGCTATAACAGTATGAGCGTTCGGTCTATGGTCCAAAAAGCCGCTAAGCAGCCCATTCCCCAAGCACCGATACGTGTGATTGTGGGCAGTGCCGTTATGCGTTCGGCACACCACATTATAAATAGCAGTGCACTGATGATGATGAGTTGGCCGAGCTCAATCCCAAGGTTAAATAAAAGCAGCGAAACCCATAAGCCCTCTTCTGGCAAGCCCAATTCGGTAAGTGCTCCGGCAAACCCAAGCCCATGTAACAAGCCAAACAGAAAAGCCATTACCCAGGGTTGGCTTTGGGTCAGCCGCGAGCGCTGTGATTCCTCTTGCACAAGCTCTCGAGCAAGGAACAAAATTGATAGGGCTATCACCGCTTCTACCGGCCCTTGGGGAAGCGATATGATGTTATATATTGACAGTATCAAGGTGATGCTGTGAGACAACGTAAATGCTGTCACTGTTTTGAGTAATGCTTTTGGTGAGCGAATGAAAAGTACTAGGCCGATGACAAACAAGACGTGGTCAATGCCAAAAATAAGATGCTCTACACCCACCCATAGATAGCTCGAAGATTCGTTCTCAGGGCTCGACAAGTCTAAAGTTGGGTTTTCTGGCCGCAGCAGGAAATTACCACTGGTGCCATCAAGCTGCGTTAAACGCACCATGACATCCGTTAGCGTTACTGACAGCCCATCTATGTGAATAACCGATTTATCTAAGGCGCAGTCAGTTGTCCAGTGCTGAATGTAGGCAGAAGTCGTGACCTCTGGTGGTGCTGCGTCTGCAAGCGTGCAGTGCGCTGGAAATACTGGGGTGATAGCCAGGCGGCCATTTTGTACCGCAGGTTGCTTCCACAGAATCTCGAAATAAGTTTGGTTGCTGGTATCTTCGCGCTCAGTGATCTGTAAATAGGCAGGGCGAACTTCGTCCCCCCACGCAAATGCCACCGGCAGTAGCAAACAACATAGACCAAAGGCAAGTTTGCGCAAAGCGGTTACTCGCTCTTGTCTGGGTACGTAATGCGATACTTACTGCGCAAATCGGTGTAATAGGCTTTATTGGCATCTTTACGTGCAGTTTGCTGTGCATCACTGGCGACACGTTCGCGGACAACGTCAAAGGCTTCAATTGCGCTCGCTTGTTTGGCAGTGAGTTGTATCGTGTGCCAACCATATGCTGAGCGGATTGGGCCTTGCCATGCTTGGGTGACGTCGAGTTCAGTGAGTTGTTGCGCAAAGTCTCGGCCGAAGAGGTCGCCTATTTCACGCTCGCTACGCTGTGCGTATTCGCGTTGCAGCATAAATGGGTCACCTGCATATTCTTGGGCTGGCTGTCCTTCTAAAACTGCCTTTTGTTCTAAAAATAGGCGGGCGTCCGCCTCTGCATTGTCGCGCCGGTCGTTAGAGAAGTACTTATGTCTAAAACTAAGGCGTTGGGGTACGCGATATTGCTCAAGGTGGGCATCGTAGAATGCGCGAAGTTCAAGTTCATTCAACGGGGCTGCAGTGGCTATGTCTTCGGTTAAGAAGGTGAGTTTTTGTACCATGCGTCTGCGAACAATGGTGTCGTTGCGGTCAAGTCCGAGACGTTGCGCCTGACGATAGTAAACTTCTTCTTTAATGAATGCTTCAACCAGACCTGTTAATTCAGCGTCGGTAGGAGAGCGGCGCATTTGCATGCGCCATTGGTCGCCTAGCCGAGTCAGGTCTTGTTCGCGAACGACTATGTTGTATGGGATATCGGGTTCGCTAAACCACTCCGTGAGAAAAAATATGGCGCTTCCTGCAATGAGAAAACTAACCAACGGATCTTTTAGCCAAGTCATCACTAGCTTGTTTTACACCTGTTCTCTGTATCGCTAACTGCGTCGCTGATTAAGCTGCAAATTTGGTTAGATGGTAATCGGAATTGCCAAATTGTGCATCAATGACGAGTAAGCGTTTGAAATAATGTCCGATGCGAAGCTCTTCCGTGACACCCATGCCGCCATGCAGTTGTACAGCATTTTCACCGATCATGATGCCCATCTTGCCAACAAAATGTTTTAGCGCATGCACTGTTCTTAATGCGTCCGTCCCACTCTGCACCACTTCCAGCGTGGCACGGTACAGTAGCGATTTGCACTGCTCGTATTCCATAAACATATCAACCATACGATGTTGCAAAACTTGAAAATCTGCCAACGGATGGTCGAATTGCTCTCGCTCTTGAGTGTATTCAACAGTGTCTTTATAGAGCATTTCCATGGCACCTACGGCTTCTGCGCAGATTGCGAGAATGCCATCTATGGCCACCTGTTGCAGAATGTCGAAACCTTCGTCTAAGGTGCCGATGAGACGAGTGCCGTCAACGCGCACGTCTTTTAGCTCTACTTCTGCCGCTTGCAGCCCATCGACCGTTGGGAAGCTCGTGACTTTGACACCTTCGGCATCGGTATCAATGGCAAACAACGAAATACCGTTGGTGTCACTTTGTCCGCCAGAGGTGCGCGTGCTAATGATAATTTGGTTTGCTGTGCCTGCGTTTTGCACCATTGATTTATGGCCGTTGATGATGAAGTCAGAGCCGTCTGCTTTGGCGCGCGTAACAACGTCATTTAGGTCGAAGCGTGCTTGCTCTTCAGCATAGCCGAATGCCAATTGCCGACTCCCATCGATAAGGCCTGGTGTAAATTCTGATCGTAATGCCTCGCTGCCGCCTAGTACCAAGGCACGAGCACCCAGCACAATGCTGGCAAAAAATGGTTCGAGCACCAGGCCGCGGCCAAATTGCTCCATGACCACCAACGTGTCGATTTGGTTGCCACCGAAGCCACCATCAGCTTCGGGTATGGTCAGACCGAGCCAGCCGAGTTCTGCCATAGCAGCCCAATTGTCAGCGCCAAATTCTTCTTTACCGGCCACAATTTCTTGCCGAGTTTCTAGGGAGTATTTGTCTTGGACAAAGCGTGCAACGCTGTCTTGGACGAGTTGTTGTTCTTCGCTGAGATCGAAATTCATCTGCTAAGTCCTCTATTTACCTGACTTTTTGATGCCAAGAACTTTCTTGGCGATGACATCTTTTTGCACTTCACTGGCGCCACCGTAAATGGTGTAAGCACGCGAAGAGAGATAGCCCGACATACCACCGCGGGCAAACTTGTGCCCAACGGGTAGTGCGCCCCAAGCTGCTGCATAGATGCCGCCAGCTTCAACGGTGAGTTTTTGAATACGCTGCTGGATCTCTGTGCCTTTAAGTTTGAGGATAGAGGACTCTGGACCCGGGTCGGCGCCACCGGCAGCAGCAGCCATCGAACGCAGCTCGGTAAATTCTACCGCCATTAAGTCTACTTCAAGCTCCGCCACCTTAGATCTAAAGGCGGGGTCGTCCATTAATGTGCCGTTGCCACGTTTGACGGTTGACGCTTGTTCTTTAAGTTTTCCAAGTGCCACGATTGAGCGAGAAATGCCCGCAAGGCCAGTGCGTTCGTGCTGCAACAGTCCCTTGGCGTAGGTCCAAGCCTTGTCCTGTTCTCCCACGCGGTTTTCCACGGGTACTTCGACATCGGTGAAGTGCACCATGTTGACCGTATGAGACCCACCTAGCGTGATAATTGGTTTAACTTCGATACCTTTTAGCTTCATGGGTATGAGTAAGAAGGTAATGCCTTCTTGTTTTTTACCGCTATCGCTGGTTCGAGTTAGGCAGAATATCCAATCGGCTATGTGCGCCAATGTTGTCCAAATTTTGGTGCCGTTAACCGTGTAATGGGTTCCATCTGCAGACAGTTCGGCCTTGGTTTTTAAATTGGCTAAGTCAGATCCAGCCCCTGGTTCCGAGTATCCTTGACACCAATTTACTTTTCTATCGCGAATGTCGGGCAGAAAACGATCTTGTAGCTCTTGGCTCCCATAGTTCATGAGTACTGGCGCGAGCATGCTGAGGCCAAATGGGAGGTCCCATGGTGTTTGTGCGGCAGCGGTTTCTTGCTCCCAAATATAGTGTTGGGTGGGTGTCCAGCCTGGGCCGCCAAACTTCACCGGCCACTTAGGCACGTCCCAACCGCCTTTTTCACGCGCGAGCTTGAACCAATTTAGGCGCCAGACGTTGTAGTCGTCGCCTGCTTTATAGTCATTTTCTTCGAAAAACGCGCGTACTTCAGTTTGAAACTGCAGATCGTCTTGGCTGAGTTCGATATCCACGCAAACACTCCATCTGGGTATAACGGCGCCGGAGCTTAGCGGTTTCGGCGGACTAAGTTAAGCGCTAGCATGTAAGCACTGTTTATGGGTAATGGAAAACTGGTTTGTGCAGGCGGTGATCTTGCAGATTTTAAAGGCATTTAGGAGACAGAATGAATACTGAAAAACCGACTAAGAAATATATCGAAGTGCTTGGCAAGACCATGGCGTATGTTGAAATGGGAGAGGGCCAGCCGATTATTTTTCAACATGGCAACCCGACATCGTCTTATCTTTGGCGCAATGTCATGCCTCATGTTCAACATCTTGGGCGTTGTATAGCTATAGATCTCATTGGTATGGGGGATTCTGACAAACTCGATGAGTCTGACTCCAACAGCTACACCTTTGTTGAGCACTACAAGTATTTTTCCGCAGCGCTTGTGGCCCTGGGTGTGACAGACAGCGTGCGGTTTGTCATACACGACTGGGGTTCGGCCCTGGGGTTTCATTGGGCGAATGAGCATCGTGATGCAGTAGATGCGATATGCTACATGGAGGCGATAGTGGCGCCAATGCCAAGCTGGGCCGATTTCATACCTTCTGCCACCGAAGTTTTCCAGGGCTTTCGTTCGGCTGCGGGTGAGGCGATGGTGTTAGACGACAATATTTTCGTTGAACGAGTCTTACCGGGCTCAATTTTGCGTACCCTAACGGATGATGAAATGGCAGTTTACCGAGCGCCATTTGAAGTGCCTGGTGAAGGTCGGCGCCCAACCTTAACTTGGCCTCGACAGCTGCCCATTGCTGGTGAGCCAAAAGATGTGGTCGCACTTGTTGCTAACTATGCGCAGTGGCTTGGTACTAGCGACGTTAAAAAACTGTTCATCAATGCTGAGCCGGGGGCTATTCTTACCGGCACCATGCGCGATATTTGTAGAGCATGGCCGAATCAACAAGAGGTTACCGTGAAGGGGAGCCACTTCATTCAGGAAGATAGCCCAGATGAAATTGGTCAGGCGCTAGCCAGTTGGCTAGAAGGCTGAGGCGAAAATAAGAAAGGCAAAACGTATAAGCGACGTGTTACTGGGTTGAACTATTAGCTTGATGGCGGGCCCGCTGGGCCCCTTGAATATCCCGTACCACCGGTTGAGGTAAACCAATGGCAGCCCCATTTTTCTATTTCTGCGCGGGCCTCACTGTCTACAAACCCTTACTTAAAGATAAGCTTTAGTAAATGAAGACGCGTACGAATTGGCCTCGTCCAATTGTATGTGTTTTTGCTGCGTAGCGGACCTTAGCCATTCTTGTTCCGAAGCAAAGAGCGGGGGGTGTACTAGACTAATTTTGGTTTGTTGAATTGGAAGTCTAGGGTGTCGATAAAAATTCTGTATGTTTGTACTTATTGGGGTGTACGCAGCCAAATTGCTAAGCTGTTAACCGATGCATTGGCTGTGCCTAATTTAGATGTGGATAGCACGGGATTTGAGGCTGGAGCAATCGGAGGGTTGCCGAGGCAGATTATGATGGAGCGCGGCCTTGACCTATCTGTAGAATCTCCGGAAACGCTGTTCAAATTTTCCCGTAAGAAAACTGAGTACGACTACGTCATTACATTGTGCAACCAATACAGCCAAGAGAACTATGAAATATTATTCAATGTTGTTGATATGTTATTCAAGGGACCTGCGCAAGTCATCCATTGGAATATTCCCGATTTTATGTCGATAACCGCAGAAGGTGATGAGCGCAAAGCCGCAGCAGAAGCAATAGTAAGAGACATCGAGATACAGATTGAAGAATTCGTTGGAAATTTGAATGCGACCGGTAGTGAGAATAGTCGTGCTTCGGCGGCTTCGCTAACGTCCTCCAGCGCAAAGTAAAGAGGTTGTCTGGAGTGAAGTAGATGAATTTGGCAGCTTCGGGAGTGCCATATTCTTTGGGGTAGCGCGAAGCAGGCTCCGGCCGGTGCGATGTGGTGTTTTCACCCAAAATAGAAATGTATAGGGACTGATTGGTCGATTAAAAAAAGTAGATCATGAAAATTAGAGTGTTGCCCACATTGCATATAATCCTATGCCGTGAACCAAACCATAGCCCAAACAAATGAGGGAGCTCCAGGTTACAAATGGCTTTGTGTAGGTATCCGAAGAGGCGAACAGCGGGTAAAAAACAAGGCCGCGTATTAGATAGATTGTTGTAATACCAATCAATGCATATTTGAGGAAGGGTAGTGACGGAACAACGCCAGCGCCGGAGAGGGCGTATATACCCCATATTGCTAGAACAACGGCGATACCGAATGTAATGATATGGGGATAAACCTTACCGGCATCGGCCGCAGTGGCCATCTCTTCGCCAGCGCCAAAGAATCGATACCAGACCGGCCCACCCATAATAATACCAATGTGTAGGGCAGACGCGACAAAGCTTAAACAAGCGCCAATGATGAGGAAGGTAGCTGCTGGAATAATTTGATTCATATCCATTGAAAAAGAAGAGTTCCTCTAACCTAATGCCGGCCTGTTAAAGTGGTCGCCACATAGCGTTCCGTCTGTAAAAGTTTGCAGAATTGGAGAACGCATTAGGCACCATTGTCGAAATACTCCGAAAACTGCTGTACAGTTTCTTGAACATTGCCGTGTTGCCGCCCACCGGTGAAGTATTGGTTGGCCCACGACATGAGGTGTGGGCCGTCTATTTCTGTGCCAAACCCCGTCTGGCTTCTGTACTCGGTAGTCAACGATTGCGTGCGTGGAAATATATGGAAATGTAGGCCCTGCCCCGATTCGCCGAATTTAGTGCAATAAATA
>Ga0256847_1001383_pt1 | contig 12552 bp, 12 predicted proteins | sample TeddybearmetaG_FD_189099 | JGI IMG/M metagenome (GOLD analysis project Ga0256847, IMG submission 189099) | Hydrothermal vent microbial communities from East Pacific Rise, Pacific Ocean - Teddybear | ecosystem: Environmental > Aquatic > Marine > Hydrothermal vents | place: Pacific Ocean: East... | reverse complement strand
AAGTTTATTTAAGCACGTTTAAGCACGTTTAAGTAAGTTCAAAAGCGTTTCGCAGCGCTGCGCTCTGACTGCGACCTTCTTTTTAAGAGACCAAAAAGAAGGCAAAAGGTCTTATCCGTTGAAAATAGCTATTATTGAGTGGTTTGATGGATTGCTTATGATTTCAATTTCCTGATGTTTTGGTAGCGCAGCATCGAGAGGATAAAAACTCGCTACGCTCAGGCAATTATCCTCTTTTATCGATGCCGCATGGATTTCATTGTGTCGCTATTAAGCCACTCGGGCGGGAATTCATTTGTGGGTGTAAAATAATAGCCACACGTACGGTTTAAACTTAAATTAGATATCAGATAGAAAAACCCAACTATCAGACAGCGGGTCTAGACATATAAGGCATCCCCAATGGAATGAAGAGGTACATAGTTTCGAATACCCGATGCCCTTATAGGTGCCTAGTGCCAACGCTAAGGGGGCTTTTGGTTACTTTTGGGCCTCTAGCCAAAAGTAACTCGCAGTCAGAGCGTAGCGCTGCGAAACACTTCTTAAAACTAACCCAATTAACAGAGATCTAATCGAGGAAGAAGAAAATGCAAAAGCCACGCCTAATTCTGTTTCTACTAACAGCACTAGTATTAGTAATCACAAATACACACGCTTCAGAAACATTCAACGGCAATATCCGCGTCCAACTCACTGAACAAAACGGAAGTACATTCCGTGGCGACAACTATGAAAAAGATACTTTAATCATCAAAAGATTCTCAAACACAAAACTCATTTACCTGAATCAATCAAGCGGCCAAAAGGTATATTTAGCTGCAAAAAACGTTCTATTCGATAACAAAAAGAACAGCAAATATCATTTCGTACTCGATATTTTAGAAAATACTAAAGATACTTATAAAGCGAGAATAAAGCTTTATTTGAATTCGCTAGAAATAGATGAAAACAATAAACATATTATTTTATCGACAGAAATAATCAACGAAGAAATCAATGGACGACTCAATTCAAAGAATGATTACGCATTTATCAACGATGACAAGCCGAATCTTAAAATCATGTTGGATATTGACCGAGTCTTTTCAAAAGAAGAATTACAGGAGCGATTAGCTAAAAAATATGAACCGCAAACTGACTAATGTAAACAACACTTCTTAAACTTTTTTCCGCTCCCACAAGGACAAAGATCATTCCTACCAACTGTTCTGTGAGCGCTAGTATACGGTTCAGCTCTAGAAGAATCAGACGGATCTTCATCCTCATCCATTAACAATTGCTCCAATTCCTCTTCTGTTAATGCCAAGTCCTGCCCAAGCATTCCCACTCCTGAAATCAGGCTAGGTAAAACCTCAAAACACCCTTTTGTGTCCGGTAATTGCTTATAAAGTTCTGGCTCTGAGTCTGCCATAATTTTTTCATTAATAAAACGCGCAAAAATAAAATTAAGAACCGACAACGTTCTATGTGCTTCTTCGTTGTCTTCCGGTAAAACTGCGTCCCAGGTATCAAGTAGCCAATCAAAGCCATCCAAATATCCACTGGCAAATTCAATCAGAGCTCGGCTTGGCTTTCCTTTGGGGGTTAACTTTATCTTTTCGGGGAGAGTTAAAGTTCCACCTTCATCGAATATTTGTCCACACTGATTCCACCAAGTAACTAGATTGGTGGTGAACACTTTTAATTGCTCTTCATTATCAAAATGTGGGGTTTTATCTTCGGTGATCACTAGCTGTTCAATCCACTCGGCTGGCTGGATTGGTTCCGGACAAGACGCCGTTGCTGTGATAAAACCAAGCGAATGATAAAGAGATTCAAAAGACTCAATAATGCTAGTTTGCTTAAAGCAGGCTTCTAGCGCTTTGATGTCAAATTGAGGCATTCTATTCTGTAGTCTCTTTTACTTTCAAGTTAGCTAATTGTACCTTTTAAAGCTGAAGGAGTCATAGAATACGGACTGAACGACTCGATATGGACAATACAGATGAAGTTTATGGCTGAGTTATTTGATAAATTAAGTTGGGTTTGATTACTTCTTATACAAATTAGGATAGAATGCGCGACTTTTAGGGGGTAGCACGCACTATTCGTTATCCTCTAGCTATTTAATTTCGTTATATTCATAGAGACCTTTGCATGAAACTATGGCAAAAGAAAAATGAGCTAAAATAATGATGATTGAGGCGTAAAATGAAGCTAGTAGCTAGCTATTGGCAAATTTTACAACGAAAAGCAGTGTTATTTTAGTCCATTTTCTCTTAAAAGAGCCTACTTTTGGTACTTGTCATACGTTTCGTGCAAAGGTCTCTCAAAGGTAAAACAATTGATCTCAACCGCTAATATCACCATGCAATTTGGTGTAAAACCACTGTTTGAAAACATATCTGTCAAATTTACCAATGGTAAACGATACGGGCTGATTGGTGCTAATGGTTGTGGCAAATCAACCTTTATGAAAATACTTTCCAATAACTTAGAGCAATCGTCAGGGCAGGTTATCACCGATCCCAATGAACGAATTGGAGTCTTGGGGCAAGATCAATTTGCCTTTGAAGAATTCTCTGTAGTGGATACAGTGATCATGGGTCACACAGAATTGTGGGAAATAAAAAAAGAAAGAGATCGTATCTACTCACTACCAGAAATGAGCGAAGAAGAAGGAATGAGAGTGGCGGATCTGGAAACAGAATTTGCAGAAATGGACGGATACACCGCGGAATCCAGAGCCGGAGAATTATTACTGGGTTTGGACATTCCAACCGATCAACATTTTGGATTAATGAGCCAGGTCGCTCCCGGTTGGAAACTGCGCGTTTTGCTGGCCCAAGTATTATTTGCTGATCCGGAAATTATGCTACTAGATGAGCCAACCAATAACTTGGATATAAACTCCATCCGCTGGTTAGAAGATATTTTAAAGCAAAGGCAATGCACCATGATTATCATTTCTCATGATCGCCATTTCTTAAACAGCGTGTGTACCAATATGGCGGATCTCGATTATGGCGAAATCAATATGTTTCCGGGTAATTATGACGAGTACATGATTGCGGCAACCCAGTCTCGTGAGCGTCTACTATCAGAAAACGCCAAGAAAAAAGTCGAGATGGCGGAGCTTCAATCTTTTGTTAGCCGGTTTTCAGCCAATGCATCTAAAGCAAAGCAGGCTACTTCTCGTGCCAAGCGATTAGAGAAAATCGAGCTGTCAGAAGTGAAAGTTTCTAATCGAGTTAGCCCCTTTATCCGTTTTCCTCAAGAGAAAAAACTTTTCCGCTTAGCGTTAGAACTAGAGAACATGTCTACCGGTTATGATGAATTGCTGATCAAAGATTTTAATTTGATGTTAGAAGTCGGTGAAAAGGTTGCAATTATTGGACCGAACGGGATAGGAAAAACGACTTTCTTAAAAACCCTAATTGGGGAGTTATCAGCCAAATCGGGAGTGGTTAAATGGTCAGAAAATGCGAAAGTTGGCTACTACGCTCAAGATCATACCGAAGACTTTGCGAAAGATATGTCGGTGTACGACTGGATGAATCAGTGGCGCAGAAAAAGCGATGACGAACAGGCTATTCGCAGCGTCCTTGGTCGAATGTTGTTTTCACAGGATGATATAAAAAAATCAATTTCTAAATTATCCGGCGGTGAAAAAGGCCGTATGATGTTTGGTAAATTAATGCAGCAAAAACCAAATATTCTTGTGATGGATGAACCTACCAATCATATGGATATGGAATCTATTGAAGCACTAAATTTGGCTCTTTCACATTATGAGGGGACGCTGATTTTTGTTTCTCATGATCGTGAATTTGTCTCATCACTGGCAACAAGAGTGTTTAACATGAAGCCGAATGGAATTACCCATTTTGAAGGAAAATATGAAGACTACCTGGCTTCACAGGGCATTTAAGCGCCCGCCCACGTATCTGTGAACATTTTCTAGGGCTCTCTACAAAGGGAGAAAGTTAGATAAAAGGTAAATATTTGCAGTATATTAAACAAAATTCATTCCGCGACTACCTTGCTCGCGTGCACTCAATCGCAAAACCCCCACTCTTTCAACATTATGACATTTCAGTTAGTATATTCTCATGCATACTTCCATGAAAACAGCCAAAAGGATCAAAGTAATCATGACAAGGATTTCAAATAACACAATTCAGACTTTAACTTTTCTTACATTTTTATTCTTTCCCTGCTATCTCAACGCAATGACGATTGAAGATTTTGCGACAAAATCCCAGTATCGCGATGCAAAATTATCGCCAGATGGAAAACATATAGTTGCCTCATACGATACAGGTAAAAAAGTCAGACTTTATTTTTTTCGGCTCAAGGATATGAAGATGGTTGGAAATCATAGTTTGGGTAAAAATATCCCTGGCGAATTTCACTGGGTAAATAACGAGAGAATTGTAGTAGAGGTCTTGCATGAACAGGTAGGAAAAGAGAACTTGGCTAACTATGGGGAACTCTATGCTGTTAACCTTAATGGCAGAAGAGGGAAGTATATTTTTGGTTATAGTGCGAAAGCGGAACAAACTAATTCTCGAATAAAGAAAGCAGATAATACATACGCGTGGGGAGGGTTTCTCGATATTCTCCCGAATGATAAGAAACACATTCTTATCGTTTCTAAGCCATACAGTTCCACTGTAGCATTGGTTCAAAGTATCTACAAACTTAATGTCTATACCGGAGTACAACGACTGGTCACTCGCGGACCGGTTCCCAATTCAAATTTTTTGACTGATAATAACAGTAAGGTGAAATTGGCTGATTCTTTAAGTTCTGACCGAGTCCGTTCTGTTTACCTTAAGAGAGACAAAAATGATTGGGTAAAACTAAGAGATGTAGGAAAAGGACGTTATTTTGAAGCAGTCACATTTACCAAAGACAAAAAACAGGTTTATGTTATGGACAACAGTCAATCGGATACTGTGGGTTTATACAAGTTAGATCTTATCAATGAAAAATTGGACGAGGTGTATGTTAATCCAGATGTTGATATTTCTGATTATCTTTTAAGTAGTGATAAAAAACGAATAATTGCATTAGAAATAGATAGAACTACTCCTCAGTACATAATCTTGTCACCAGAAGATGAAGAAGCAATAATTTTCAAAAACATGACAATAGCTTTCGCAGGACATCGAATTAGAATTACAAGCAAAAGCAAAAATGGTGACAGATATGTGGTGCGAGTGTCTGGTGATACTAACCCTGGCATATACTACTTATACGATCGTGCAAAAAACACCTTACGCCCCATATTTACGGCTCATCAGTCTGTTGATAAATCATCGCTCTCTTACGTTGAACCGTACAGCTTTGAATCAAGTGATGGGCTGACGATCAATGGATACCTCACACTTCCGAAAAACGCTAAGAAAAAACTGTCCCCCTTGGTTGTTGTCATACACGGAGGACCACAAAGTCGAGATATTTGGACTTATAACTCTGAAGTTCAAATGTTGGCATATCATGGTTTTGCTGTGCTTCAGGTAAATTTTCGTGGTTCAAGTGGTTATGGAAATAAGTTTGAACTTGCGGGTAATCGAGAATGGGGAGGGATGGTACAAAGCGATATAATTGAAGCGACTCGCTGGGCGGTCAAGAATCCTAGAATCGACGCAAACAGAACCTGCATTATGGGATCTAGTTTCGGGGCTTACTCCGCAGTCTTTTCAGCAATTAAGGAGCCCGAGCTATATGATTGTGTCATCGCAAATGCGGGAGCTTACGATCTTGAGTTATATTATGATGACGATAAGGATGGTTTCTTCGGTACTTCGTTTCTCGACGAAATGATTGGCAGTGATGAATCCCAATGGAATGATTATTCACCTGTTAACTTCGTTGAACAGTTAAAAGCACCTATCTTAATCATACACGGGACGAAAGATTCCGTAGCCCCATTAGAGCATGCAGAAAAACTAAAAGTGGAATTAGACAAGTACAACAAGCGATATGATTGGTTTATAAAAAAGAGAGAAGGACACGGTTTTTTCGCAAATAAAAATCGTATCCAGTCATACAAGAAAATCATTTCATTCTTATCAAAAGAGTTAGATCTTTAGCTCGGATAAATTCTATAGGCGTTTAAAGTATGACAATTATTCCAGCCACAACGCCTGCTCATATTAAAATAGCGTCGGACCTCTTCCGCGAATATCAACAATTCCTCAATGTCGATCTCTGTTTCCAAGGATTCGAGGATGAACTCACTAACCTCCCGGGTAAGTACGCAGAACCATCAGGCGCAATTCTACTCGCTGAGCTTGAAGATGAAATAGTAGGCTGTGTCGCACTCCGATTCTTAAAGGATAAAACTTGTGAGATGAAACGCTTGTATGTCAGACCACAAGTACAAGGACATTCGTTAGGGCGTTTGCTAGCAGAAGCGATTATCAAGAAAGCAAAGCAATTGGGTTACAAGAAAATGCAACTCGATACTCTGCAGCGGTTGGATAGGGCTATTGGGCTTTACGAGAAACTCGGATTCAGAGAAGTTCAGCCCCATTATTCTAATCCGTTGGACGAAGTCGTCTATTGGGAGCTAGGACTTTAAATAACGGCTTCAGCGGGATAGAAACAGCCAAAATTCAAGGAGTTACCGCACATTCCTCAAAAAAGTCTTAAATTTACAGAATTTTTACACTTTTCCGGTTAATTTCTGTTCATTTATTGGTTATAGTGCGTCTCAGAATCTATATTGTTGACTTTGTAACCCTATCTGCATCTGCGAACAAGAATTTAACCCATGACCACTGAATTTAATTGGCCGATACGAGTCTACTACGAAGACACTGATGCTGGTGGAGTTGTTTACCACGCCAACTATTTAAGATTCTACGAAAGAGCCAGAACTGAATGGCTTAATCATCTGCAAATAAAACACGTCGATATGCTAGCAAGTGGGGTCGCCTTTGTGGTATCAAAAGCTGATATTGACTATCTTAAACCGGCAACACTTAATGATGAGCTGATGATAAAAAGTACAATCACAAAAACTACTCCAGCACGAATTATATTCCAACAAGCGATTTGGCGAGGTGAGTTACTAATTAATCGAGCAACAATTTACGTCGCTTGCCTAAAAACCGACACATTTTCACCCTGTCGAATTCCAAAAACTATAAAAGAGGAGTTTCAGCGTGTCAGCTGATATGTCAATTTTAGGATTATTTCTAAACGCCAGCATTATTGTGCAAATCATTATGGTTTCGCTGATGCTTCTTTCTGTCATTTCCTGGGCGATTATTGTCGATAGAAGCCGATCACTTAATAAAGCGAGTGCTGATGGACACACGTTTGAACAGCGTTTTTGGTCGGGTTTAGATTTGGGAAAACTGTACAAAGACTTAACCGAGCGAAATAAAATTCCCAGTGGAATGGAGTTATTGTTTGTTTCTGGTTATCGAGAGTTCGCTCGACTACGAAAGCAAGAGGGGACCTCTGCCGAGGCTGTAATGGACGGTACTCATCGTGCGATGCGAGTCGCCTACTCGCGAGAAATTGATAGAATCGAGGTTCATTTATCTTTCCTGGCTACGGTAGGTTCAACCACACCCTATATTGGATTATTTGGGACCGTATGGGGAATTATGAATTCTTTTATTGCCTTAGGCTCAGTTAAACAAGCGACCCTTGCAATGGTCGCTCCGGGTATTGCAGAAGCGTTAATTGCCACAGCAATGGGATTATTTGCGGCTATACCTGCCGTTATTGCCTACAACCGTTTTACTTATAAAGTACAAAAAATAGAAACCTTGTACGAAAATTTTGTAGAAGAATTTTCCGGAATTTTGCATCGCCGAGCACATAGTAAAAGATAGTGATAAACGTAACGACTAGTTCCCTACGGTTCCTTCTCCCTTGAGGGGAGAAGGTTAGGATGAGGGTGAAAAAATTAGAAAATCTTTTGAGGTGTTTCTAAAAATATTGAATAGAGTACGTTCCTGTAAGGGTGAGTGTTACTTCGGTTTATACCACCCTCACCCTAGCCCTCTCCCCTCAAGGCAGAGGGAATTAGTTAGATGATAATTCGCAGCTTTGATTTCATTTTTTTTATAGATCATTGCTGGAATGTTCAGGAGATAAGAATAGTGACGGGGAAAAATAATTACTACTTGGAACATTTTGAGCAGTTAGAAATATAAGATATTTAGAGAAAACGTTATGAGTCAACAATCAATCATTAAAAAGAACAAACGTAAACCAGTTTGCGAAATCAATGTTGTTCCATATATCGATGTTATGCTGGTATTGCTTGTTATTTTTATGATCACTGCGCCTTTAATTACCGCAGGTGTAAAAGTGGATTTGCCACAGGTAAATGCTGATCCTATCTCAGCGGATGCTGAACCGCCATTAATCGCTAGTATCGATCAAAGCGGAAACTACTACTTATCCGTCGGGGATACGTCAGATGAAGCGCTCGAGTTACATGAATTGATCGAACTAGTGATAGCGCACAAACAAATTAACCCTAAAGCTGAAATCATGATTAATGGCGATAGAAATGTGGCCTATAACAAAGTCGTTCAATTAATGAATTTATTGCAAACTCAAGCCGGTGTGGAATCAGTTGGTTTAATGACAGAGCCGGAAGGCTAAGTTGTTATAACCAGCCATGAAGTTAAGCAAAGCCATTATTATTTCTGTTATCGCGCATGCTTTGTTGATCGCGTTGTTGGCTTTTAACTATCAATTTTCTAAAATCACGCCAAAGCAAAGTGCCGGTGCGAAGCCAATTAATGCGCGTAGCGTTAATGCAAAAAGCATTGAAAGACTCGTTAAAAACATCAAGCAAAAGGATATAGATAAGAAAAAAAAAGAGCTGGAAAGACTTAGAAAATTAAAAAAAGAAGAAGAGAAAGTAAGAAAAAAGATAATAGAAGAAGAACAAAAGGTCAAAAAAGCCAAACAACGCCAAGCAGATGCAGAGCGCAAGCGTAAAAATAAAGAAAAAAAAGCGGCTGAGGCAAAGAAAAAACGTGTAGCGGATGACAAGGCTAGAAAAAAGAAAATAACAGCAGATAAAAAACTTGCGGCAAAGAAAAAAGCAGAAGCAGAGAAAAAACGTAAAGTAGAAGCAGAGCGTAAACGAAAAAAGAAAATAGCTGAAGAAAAGAGAAAAAAGAAAGAGGCACAAAAGAAAAAACTGGCTAAAGAAAAGGCGGCTAAAGAAGCGATGGAACGGGAAATGCAACGGCAGATGGATGAAGAAGCCGAAGCTCTGAATGCCGCAAAGCAGCAGCAAGTGATGTCAGAGGTTGATAAATTTGTCTCTTTGATCCAAGGCAAGATACACCGAAATTGGTTGGAGCCAGAGAACCCTGGTTATTGCATTTTCCGAATTAGTTTAGCGCCTGGCGGTTTGGTGATAGGGGTTGCAGTACTTGAAGGCGACAACCAACATTGTGAGTCGGGACAACGCGCAGTTTACAAGGCGGAACCTTTACCGGTTTCAAAAGACCCGGATGTATTTGCAGAACTAAGAAGTATCCGATTAACGTTAGGAGAGTTAGATAATAATGTTCAATAGATTATTAAAATCATTTGTATTTCTCGTTTTCATATCCTCGAACAGCATTCAAGCGGAGATAGAAATAGTCATTACGGATGGTATGGATAACGCGAGACCGGTAGCAGTCCTGCCTTTCTCATGGAAAGGCTTTGATCCAAAAGCCAGTCAAGATGCAGCCGCTGTTATTGCTTCGGATCTGCGTCGTAGCGGTCGATTTAATCCAACGCCTCGACATGAGTTACTACAAAACGTTGACCGATATGAGGATGTTAATGTCGAATTATGGAAAGAAAAGGGAATAGAAGCCGTTGTAGTAGGCCGAATTACCCAAATACCAGATGGTCGATTAAAAGTTGCTTATGAATTGATTGATGTTTTTAAACAAACTCAAGAAATCAGAAACGGAAAATTATACAAAGTTAATCGAAATAAACTGGATAGTTATTCGGCATTTATAGATCCTAAAAGTCTTCGTTTTCATGCGCACCGAATCGCCGATAGAATTTACGAAAAACTTACCGGCGAAAAAGGCGCTTTCGCAACTCGAATTGCCTATGTCACTATTGATCGTTCTTTGCCCAAACCTTTCCGGTTGATGGTGGCGGACTCCGATGGTTATGCACCGCAACAAGTATTTGCCAGCAGCCAATCTATTATGTCTCCTGCCTGGTCGCCCGATGCTAAAAAACTGGCTTACGTTTCTTTTGAAAACGGTCGCTCAGAAGTTTTTGTCAAAGAAATTTACAAGCCTATTAAAGCGAAAAAAGTCGCCGCTTTTAAAGGAATAAATAGTGCACCGGCATTTTCTCCCGACGGAAGAAGGTTGGCGCTAACCTTATCGAGAGATGGCAATCCTGAAATTTATGTACTTGATATGGTGACCCAACGATTTAATCGGATCACTAATCACTACGGAATTGATACTGAAGCCACGTGGAGCCCAGATGGTCAGTCGCTCACCTTTACCTCTGATAGGGGTGGTCGCCCCCAGATTTACCGCACCAACTTATTCGGCGATAAACCGGTACGACTAACCTACGAAGGAAACTACAATGCTAGCGCTTCACTAACGCCCGATGGAAAAACCATGGTGTTGATTAATCGAACCAACGGCGTGTTTCATGTCGCGGTGCAAGATGTTGAAACAGGGGTGATGCAGACAATAACAGAGACCCGATTGGATGAATCGCCCAGTTTGGCGCCTAATGGAAGTATGGTCATATACGCGACCGTGTATAGAGGTAGGCAGGTGTTGTCTGTGGTGTCGACTGACGGTCGATTTAAAGCGCGATTGCCTTCCAAAAATGGTGAAGTTAAAGCGCCTGTTTGGTCGCCGTATTTAAACTAAAAAATATTGCAAAACACGCTCAACGTAACAAATGAGTGGGAAATGGGTCAAAAAGTGTGAAAAGGGCCTTATTTGTCGACTATTTACCAAAACTTAACCTAAACAAGTCTTGATTGTCAGTGAGTGTTTGAACGATAATAGGGTTAGATTTCAATCAGTTAAACTTTTAATTAATATTTACACTAAAAGTCATATAAAAAACCAAATATCGGGAGATACTAAATGTCTATAGAAAAAATGGGGAAAAGCCTACTAATCGTTGCTTCTGCAATGTTCTTGTTCGCTTGTGCGGGTTCAAATACAGATTCTACAGAAGCTGTGAACGATGATGCAGCTAATGAAGTTGTTGAAGCCGCTCCTACGGCTGAAGAGCTAGCTGCTGAAGCTGCTGCAAAAGCGCGAGCTGCAAACGCTGCTGCTCGAGAAGCTGCTGGAAGCACAGTTTACTTCGAACTAGATGATGATGTTGTTAGTTCAGCGGGTCGTGCGGTATTAGAAGCTCACGCTTGGTTTTTATCTCAACCAGCCAATTCATCAACAGTAGTTGCAGTAGACGGTCATTGTGATGAGCGTGGAACGCCTGCTTACAACCTAGCGTTAGGCGAGCGTCGTGCTAAAGCAGTAGCTCAAATTCTTATGTCTTACGGCGTGTCTTCTTCTCAAGTTAATACTGTGAGCCATGGTGAAGAACAACCTGCTGACACAGGACATGATGAGTCTGCATGGTCTCAAAATCGTCGTGCTGTATTAGATTATGCTGAATAAATCCTGCTGAATAAGCTAGACTGAAAAATTTTACTGAAAAAACTATGATGAAAAATCGATCTGAACTATTTAACGGATCGGGTATTATAAAAAACGTAACAACTAAAGCGGTGATTTTTGTCACCGCTTTTTTTATACCCGCTTTCGTACTCTCTTCTCTTTCTTTTTCCGTGACTGCGGCATCGGAAAATTTGTCGCTGGAACAACGAATAAGGCACTTAGAGGAACTCAATCAAACTCGTAATAAGGTGCAAGCAGACTTAACTTATCAGCTAACTGAATTACAGCGAGAGATCCGTTCTTTAACGGGACAGGTAGAAGACAACAACTTTAAACTCAAACAAATTCAAGAGCGTCAACGGGATCTTTATCGTGATATTGAAAATAGGCTCTCCGGTTTAAATGGTAGCGGTTCTAATTCAGCAAATATCACTAATCGCGCTGCTGATGTAAGTACTAGAAAACCGAACAGTTCAAAATCTGTTGCAGCTACCAATGATCCGAGTGGAGAACTACGAAGAGAGTTTGAGGCAGCATTTGCCCTAGTGAGAAATAAAGATTATTCGTCAGCGATTAGTGCATTTACGGCATTTTTAAACAAGCATCCTTCAAGCAGCTATTCAGCCAATTCTCGCTTTTGGATGGGCCAAGTTTATTTAGTACAAAATAAAAGTGATGAGGCGGCTAAACAATTTTCGGCACTTATTTCTGAATTTCCCTCATCAGCAAAAGTGGGTGCTGCAAAGTTAAAACTTGCGGATATTTACATTAAACAAGAGAGTTGGGTAGATGCGAAACGCCTGTATTCTGAAGTGTCAAAAAGTGGTTCAAATACTCAACAGCAACTAGCAAGAAATGGGCTACAAAAGGTAAAGCAGGCCGGGCGTTAGTACGGTTTGAGGTACAA
>Ga0256847_1001382_pt1 | contig 12556 bp, 7 predicted proteins | sample TeddybearmetaG_FD_189099 | JGI IMG/M metagenome (GOLD analysis project Ga0256847, IMG submission 189099) | Hydrothermal vent microbial communities from East Pacific Rise, Pacific Ocean - Teddybear | ecosystem: Environmental > Aquatic > Marine > Hydrothermal vents | place: Pacific Ocean: East... | reverse complement strand
TTTGTAGCGCTTTAACAGTGAATTCAGACGCCAGCGGATCTTATCCTTCTTGCGCTTTATCATTGCAAAAAAATCAAGAATAATCCAAATTTACAATTAAATCAATAATATGAAAAATCCCTCATTAAGAATTATTGGGTCAATACGCGCCACCAACATTTAATTTTCGCGTCATACTCCGTTTGTATAAATATTTGTTGATGGACTTTATTTGTTAGTTGTCAATATGTTAACCATAAAACTTAATCCTTTTTCTAGAGAAATTAGAACTCTTCGCGCGTGAAAAAGGAAATACTCAGTAAATCATGCTCACTCAGGAATAAAGTTGACATTTACGATTAGAATAACTACTATTTATACAGGTAGCATTTTGGTGTATATTATGGATGATATAAAAATAGTTGTTTCAAGAAAGTCTGTTCGTTTTCTTGATCGTGTGCGAATATTTATTAGAAATCGAGGGTTGGCTTATACAACAGAAAAAACCTATATTTATTGGATCTTATTTTTTATACGCTATAACAAGAAACAACACCCGTCAGAAATGGGAAAAGCTGAAGTTGAAAGATTTCTTTCTTTTCTTGGAAATGAGCGGCAATCATCCAAATCTACACAAAGAACCGCTTTAAACGCTTTGATTTTTCTTTATCGTGAATTTCTTGAAAAAGATCTAGGCAAACTTAGTTTTAATCTTTCAAAAAAGCATCGGCGAATACCTGTCGTTTTTTCTAGTCAGGAAGCATCTCGAGTCATCCAGCAAATGCAAGGCATTACTAAATTGATGATTATTTTAATGTACGGGTGTGGGTTACGCACAGCCGAAGTTTGTTCGTTAAGAGTTAAAGATATTGATTTCGAAATGAGTCAAATTATTGTAAGAGAAGGTAAGGGACTAAAGGATCGTGTCACTCTATTACCTGAGATAGCAATTACGGAAATAAAAAAACAAATCGTCAAAGTACAAATACTACATAAAGAAGATTTATGTTCAGGTTATGGCGAAGTCTATTTACCAAATGCTTTGTGCCGTAAATATCCCAATGCTTCAAAAGAGATTACCTGGCAATATTTATTTCCATCAACACGTATTGGCAAAGATCCGCGCTCTGGGATTAAAAGACGACACCATCTTCATCATTCGGTATTGCAGAAACACACTCATGTCGCTATTCGTGAAGCAAATATAAGTAAGTTTGCTAGTTGTTATACTTTTCGCCACACATTTGCGACGGAGTTACTCACAAATGGTTACGATATCCACACTATTCAAAAGCTAATGGGTCATTCTGATATATCAACTACAGAAATATATTTACACGTAATAAAGCAAGGCGGCTATGGCGTAAAAAGCCCCGCAGATAATCTAACAACGATCATTTAGTACTACCCATTTCCCTAAGCTTTTCACGCCGTTGTTTTTTCATTTCGCGACGAGCTATTAAATGATTTTCTGCATCACCTCCAATATGTTGCTCTCCCCTTGCTTTAGCTAGACGTATTTGTTTTTCTCGTTCTTGATAGCGTGCTTTTTGTTCAGGGGTCGTTTTATCAAAACAATGTGGACAACTGACACCTTGCTTATAATTGATACTCTTTTTTTCTTCATCTGTAATAGGCATTCGACAGGCGTTGCATTGATGGTAACTACCAGGCTTTAGATCATGATCAACAGTTACGCGATCATCAAAAACAAAACATTCACCTCTCCATGTGGTGTTTTCTTTCGGTACTTCTTTGAGGTAATTTAGAACGCCTCCTTTTAGGTGATACACCTCCTCAAATCCCTGTTGTTTTAAAAAAGCGGTGGATTTTTCACAGCGGATACCACCTGTGCAAAACATAGCGACTTTCTTATGTTGTTTAGGAGACATGTTCTTATTTACGTAATCCGGGAAATCTCTAAAAGAAACCGTATTAGGATTTACAGCATTTTTAAACGTACCTACCGCATATTCGTAATCGTTCCTGGTATCCACCAGTAATACTTCAGGGTCGGTAATTAGATCATTCCAATCTTTTGGTTCGACATAAGTTCCAACGACCCTTTTAGGATCGATGCCTTCAACACCCATAGTGACGATTTCTTTTTTGAGTTTTACTTTGGTGCGCTTGAAGGGTTTTTCTTCTGTCAATGATTCCTTGACGACTATTGAATCCAAAGCTGGTTGTTGCTCTAGCCAATTTAAAAGTTGATCGATAGATTTTCTGGAACCAGAAACCGTCCCATTGATACCCTCTTCGGCTAACAACAGGGTTCCGCAAACCTGATGCTTTTTCATAAAAGCTAACAGTGGTTCACGAATAGATTGGTAATTTTTGAGCGTAACGAATTTGTATAACGCGCAGACGATGTAAGGCATATGTTTTTTCCTCAGCTTGCTAGAACGTAAATCTAGTGCTTTGTTTGATTAAATCTATTCAAATTAGGTATATGATAGATTGAGTCCATTTTGACGGTGTTATTATAATCAAATAAACCACAGATTCAAGTTAGTTCTGCTCTCAATTACTCATAATTTATTGCCGACCGCCCATACCGCAGCTTCCACTCGCGTTTTTAGTCCGAGCTTCTTCAAAACATTCTTAACATGAACCTTTACGGTCGCTTCAGTGATAGTTAATTGCAAGCCGATTGCTTTGTTACTTTTTCCTTTGGCTAGATATTTTAGGATATCAATTTCTCTGGGGGTTAGTTGTTGCAGCGGATTGGCATCCTTTGCGCCGGGAAGAATTGAGCGTACTAAAATTTGTGTCAACGGTGCACTTAGAACCACATCTCCTGCAATTGCTCGGTTAATATTCTCGATAATCGATTCAGGTTCTTCATCTTTAAGAAGATACCCCGCAGCGCCGTATTTTAATGCTTGCAATACATCCGATTCATTATCAGAGACGCTGAAGATGATGACTTTGGCGGTAACCTTTGCTCTTTTTAGTGATGAAAGGGTTTCAATACCACTCAATCCCTGCATATTCAAATCGAGCAAGATCACGTCTGGCTGGTGTTGTATTGCCAGACGAATTGCTTCGTCGCCGTTATTTGCTTCGGCGATGACTTCAAGATTATCTTCGAGATCGATTAACTGAGCGAGTCCCTTTCTTAGCATGGGATGATCATCAACTAACATTAAACTGTATTTTTTATTCATCTTCTGAGCTCCTAATCTGTTGTTCCTGAATTAGAATGTGACTTCGATTTTAGTCCCTTTATCTAGTTCTGATTTAATCTTGATTATTGCATTTAAGGATTTAGCCCGTTCCTGCATAATACCCAGTCCAAAATGCCCTTCTAATTGGTGCTCTTTTTTCATTCCGATACCGTCATCAAAAATTGAAACGATAAAGCCCTCCGCCTTCTGCACAACTGATACCTTTGCCGACTTTGCATTTGCGTGACGCTGAACATTGGAAAGAGCTTCTCTCACTATTTGTAAAACATGGATCTCTTGGTTAGCTGATAGTGACTTATTGTTGAGGTCAAACTCAAGTTCAATGGGGTGCTCACTTTTGCTGGAAAACTCAGCGACCGTTCCTGTTAACGCATTTTCCAAAGAAGGATCTTCTATTTTTAACCGAAAGGTAGTTAGTAATTCTCTCAGCTGCAAATAAGCTCTATTTAATCCAAGATGAATATCTTCAACCGTGGAGTCAATTTGCTCTCTCGATAATTGTTTATCCAGTTTTTTAGTGAGCAATGCTACCTGTATCTTTAAGTAAGATAAAGACTGAGCCAATGAATCATGCAACTCTCTCGCGATGACCGCTCGTTCTTCAATGATGACCAGCCTATTTTCTGCGAGTCGATCCTGTTCATGGGCACGCGCCGAGGCAAGCATCTCAGCGATAGTTTCTATTAAACTCAACTGCCACTCTTCAGTTTTTTTAGTACTATCAAACTCCCAAACTAAATGATTATAAGTTTTTGACTGCTTTTTAACGGGAATTACTATTCGCTTGAAGCAAATGCCGTGGCTGATAGTTGAATCAGTCGCTATATCTATCGATAAATCATCCAACGGTTTTTCTAGCGGCTTTATCGTTACTCGACCAAAACCAAGATTGCCCTCAAGTTCAATAAGTATCTCTTTTTCAGTTTCTTTTAAAGTATCTTCAGATAATCGTTTAGATGTGTCGTATAACATCGCTAGCGTTTGATTACTTCTTGATAAGGCGCTGGTCTTTATTTCGACTCTTTGTTCAAACTCAGCGTGGGTAAGCTTAAGTTCTTCGGACATCTGATTGATTGTTCTGGACAGCAATCCAAGTTCATTTTCGACTTTATAATCAGAGCGTAAACTGAAATCACCTTTACCAGCCGCACTTGCAACACGAATCAATTTTTTTAATGGCGAAACAATATTTCGATTAATTCTACTAAGCACCACAAACGCTACAATAATGACAGAAAGTAAACTAATTACATGGATAGCTCTTAGTAAACCAATTTTACTTTCCGATTCTTGTTGAATCAAAAGCACTAATCCATCGATTTGCTCTACAAATTGATCGTAGGCAACCAGACTAAGTTTCACCCGGTTTAATTTGAGAATTTCCCAGTGTTTCGCTACTTTTTGATACTGCGAACGCAGCTCTGGATCATCCAATTCATCAGTTAATCCACCGTCAAACAGATGAATAAATGCCAAGTCAAACTGTTGTTGCGCTTGCTGTAATCTTGCTGCGGATGTTTGGTCATGTTCTCGATTTAACAAATCTGCGCGAGAAATTTTTACAGCGAACATTCTTAGTTGACCAGCGCGATTAATTTTCTCGGCATCGCCACTAAGACTCTCCGAAACTAACATAGACGAAATCATGCTAATCAGACCCAAACCGATAATGATCGCCATAATTTGGCTCGCACGTGCCACTAGAGAATTACTATTCTCTGCGATGTCTACTTGTTGAAGTTTTTCTTCTTCGCTCATCTACCCACTCGTTTTTCAAAAATTTAATTTACTGCTTCTGGACTTTTCATGATTTCACCCATTCGATAACGGATATGTTATCAGGTTTTCACCAAATACCTATTAATAGTCGCCCTACTACCATAACTATATTTTTATAAGCCTGATTCGCATTTATTTTATATATATCAACAAGATATACAAATATTCAAACTACCGCTTTAGTAGTAGTTTTCATTTTTGGGGATAGTGGCTTTTCTTAAGAACATGATCTAGATCAATAAAATTGACTTTCGCCTTGATACCCTAACCGCAAAAATAGTTCGGCGGAAATATTCTCATTCTTCTCAACGAACAATTCACTTTTGTAAGGGAGTCAGATAATGACTAGTCATAAGACCAAACAAAACTCCGTGCTAGCAATGAACACTATTGCTTTTGCTTTTAACTTTGCTGTTTGGACTATGTTTTCAATCATCGGCCTTAAAATCAAACAGGAACTCGGCCTCAGCGATACGGAATTTGGTGTGCTAATAGCAACGCCGATACTGACAGGGTCCATCACCCGGTTACCTCTGGGAATATTAACTGACTATTACGGCGGGCGTATCGTTTATTTTATTCAAATGATTATGGTCGCTGTCGCCACTTATAGCTTAGCTTTTGCCACTCAATATTGGCAATATCTTGTTGCTGGTCTGTTTGTAGGTTTGGCAGGTGGTTCATTTGCGATCGGAATTGCGTTTACTTCGGCTTGGTTTGAAAAAGAAAAACAGGGCACCGCCATGGGCATATTTGGTGCTGGTAACGCTGGCGCTGCGATTACCAACTTAGTAGCACCAATGATTGTGGTCGCAGTAGGCTGGAGAATGGTACCTACCTATTACTCTATTGCAATGGTAGCGATAGCAATCATATTTTGGTTTTTGACGTTTGATGATCCTCATCAACAAGAACGCAAAGAAAAAGGTACTCACAAAACTTTAACCGAACAATTAGCTCCACTGAAGGAGCTAAGAGTATGGCGGTTTGGTCTTTACTACTATTTCGTATTTGGCGGTTTTGTGGCGTTAGCACTTTGGTTACCTCGATATTACATGGGGGAATACAATCTCGATCTCAAATCAGCGTCATTAATTACCATGATTTTCACACTTCCGTCCGGCCTCATTCGTGCAGCTGGAGGCTATGCGTCCGATAAAGTTGGAGCGAGAACGGTTAACTGGTGGGTGTTTTGGATTTCCGCTACCTGTTTGTTCTTTTTGTCATATCCCGAAACTAGCTTCATCGTAAAGGGTGTCAAAGGAGTGGTCGAGTTCAACATAGGATTAAACGTTTGGGTTTTCACCGGATTAGTTTTTATCGTTGGAATCTCTCAAGGAATAGGTAAAGCAAGCGTCTATAAACTTATTTATGACTACTACCCAGACAATATGGGTTCCGTTGGAGGCATGGTTGGAGTGCTAGGTGGTCTTGGCGGATTCACTTTACCTATCTTCTTTGGATTACTTTCGGACTACACCAATATTCGCTCTTCTAATTTTATGCTGATGTTTGGTTTGGTTGGCGTCTGCATGTTTTGGATGAACTACTCAATCATTCATATGAGGAAAGATAGCGAAATTTTATAGCTAAAGGACATTTCACCACGGAGACGCGGAGCGCAGGGAGAAAAGAGTAGAAAATATTTATTACCTTATCTTCCCTCTGCGCTCTCCGTGCCTTCGTGGTTTTGTACAAGGATGTACTTATATCGCTTATGCAGGAGCATATTAAGCGTGAGGAATCTCTTGACCTTTGTTTTAAGTTTGTTAATTAGATTTATTTATTATTAGGAGTTAATTACTCATGTCAGATATACAAAAATGGGATGTCGAAGACACCCAGTTCTGGGATTCAGAAGGAAAGAAAATTGCTAGTCGCAATCTCTGGATATCTATCCCTAGTTTATTATGTGGTTTCGCCGTTTGGTTGTACTGGGGGATCATTACTGTTCAAATGTTGAATCTCGGTTTTCCATTTGAGAAGTCAGAATTATTTACCTTAATGGCGATTGCAGGATTAACGGGAGCTACTTTAAGGATACCCAGTAGTTTCTTTATTCGCTTATGCGGTGGGCGCAATACGATTGTGTTTACCACAGCTCTGTTAATGATCCCTGCCATTGGTGCTGGTATAGCATTACAGGACAAAAATACGCCGTTATGGATATTCCAAGTTTTAGCCTTGCTTTCTGGATTTGGCGGGGGCAACTTCGCATCTTCTATGTCTAATATCAGTTTCTTCTTTCCAAAGAAACAACAAGGTTTAGCGCTCGGTCTTAATGCTGGATTAGGTAATTTTGGCGTAACCACTATGCAAATATTAATTCCTTTAGTAATGACTTTTGGCATTTTTGGCGGCGACTCCATGATTTTGCAAAGCAGTAGTGGAACTCTAGTCGGTAAGATACCCGCGGGTAGTGAGACTTGGATCCACAATGCCGGTTTTGTTTGGTTGTTAGCTCTAGTGCCACTCGCTTTCGTTGGGTGGTTTGGAATGAATAACATTCGCTCAGAAGAAGTTTCACCTAATCTAGGAAACCCTATAACGGCTATGTCAAAAATAGTGATGATGTTAGCAATCGCCTTTGTCGTTGCCATATTTGGTCTTTGGTTAATTTTGCCTGAATCCGCAAATGGATCCGGTTGGCACGTGCCTAAGGAAATAGTTTTGGTCATAGTCATCAATGTAACAGTGATTTTGCTCAAGCTTCTACCTGGCGAAATAGGAGTGAGTCTTAAACGTCAATACAAAATATTTAACAATGTCCACACATGGGTTATGAGTACGATTTACACTATGACCTTTGGTTCATTTATTGGTTTTTCGGCGGCATTTGCGTTATCCATTAAAGTCATTTTCGGATACCAGCACATTGAGGTCGATGGAGTAATGACACATGACCTACTCAATAACAATGGTCCTAGTGCTTTGATGTATGCCTGGATGGGTCCTTTTATTGGTGCACTTATTCGACCTGTTGGAGGTTGGATTGCAGATAAAAGGGGTGGGGCAAAAGTCACACAATATTGTTCTTTAGTCATGATTATTTGTGCACTAGGCGTGGCATATTATATGAAAGCAGCCTATGCGTCGGCATCGCCAGAAGCTTACTTTGTGCCATTCTTATTATTGTTTTTACTTCTTTTTGCGGCAACAGGTATTGGAAATGGATCAACCTTTAGAACCATTGCAATGGTATTTGACAAAGAACAAACGGGGCCAGTGCTAGGTTGGACCTCTGCTGTAGCTGCCTATGGAGCATTTTATATACCACAAGTCTTGGGCGAACAAATCAAGGCAACAACACCGGAGAATGCACTATATGGATTTGCTATTTTTTACGCGGTTTGTTTAGTAATCAACTGGTGGTTCTATCTTAGAAAAGGTGCAGAATTCCATAACCCATAAGAAAACATTAAGAGATTAAAAGACTTTCACCACAGAGGTCACAGAGAACAAATAGTGTTTTCACTCTGTGTCCTCTGTGGTGAAAATGTCTTGAATTTAGTTTTAGTTTTAGTTTTAGTTTTAGTTTTAGTTTTAGTTTTAGAAAAACATATGTCAATCAGCGGAGAATAATATGAGTCAATTTTTGGATCGCTTACAGTTTTTTAAAAAGAAAACCGGCGAATTCTCAGACGGCCATGGTGAAACCACCAATGAAAGCCGAGAGTGGGAGAATAGTTATCGCCAGCGCTGGCAGCATGACAAGATTGTACGTTCAACTCATGGAGTAAACTGCACAGGCTCTTGCTCCTGGAAAATTTACGTTAAGAATGGATTAGTGACTTGGGAAACTCAGCAAACTGACTATCCCCGTACGCGTCCTGACTTACCAAACCACGAACCCAGAGGCTGTCCTCGTGGAGCAAGTTATTCTTGGTATTTATATAGTGCTAACCGATTGAAATATCCAAAGATCCGTAAGCCTTTAATGAGACTTTGGCGTGAAGCTAGAAAAACAATGGAACCTGTCGAAGCATGGGGATCCATTGTCGAGAATAAAGAAAAGACTCACTCTTATAAAGCTAAACGTGGTCTCGGCGGATTTGTTCGTTCAAGCTGGGATGAAGCGAATGAAATGATTGCGGCAGCCAATGTATACACAGCAAAAGAGTATGGGCCTGACAGAATAATAGGCTTCTCCCCTATTCCTGCCATGTCGATGGTCTCTTATGCTGCCGGTTCAAGATATTTATCTTTGATTGGCGGTGTTTGTTTAAGTTTTTATGATTGGTATTGTGATTTACCGCCGTCATCCCCTCAAGTTTGGGGTGAGCAAACTGACGTACCTGAATCAGCTGATTGGTATAACTCAAATTATATTATTGCTTGGGGTTCAAACGTTCCTCAAACTCGAACGCCCGATGCTCATTTCTTTACTGAAGTAAGATACAAAGGTGCTAAAACGGTTTCGATTACGCCTGACTACGCCGAAGTTTCAAAACTGACAGACGAATGGTTAAATCCAAAACAAGGAACTGATGCGGCACTTGGAATGGCATTTGGACACGTTATTTTACGTGAATTCCATTTAGATAATCCCAGTGAATATTTCACTAACTATGTTCGTCAATACACTGATTTCCCGATGTTAGTGGTTCTAGAAGAACATGAAGAAGGTTCTTTAAAATCGACTCGTTTCTTAAGAGCTTCTGATTTGGCCGGTGACCTAGGTCAAGAAAATAATCCAGAGTGGAAAACCGTTGCAATTGATGAAATTTCATCTTCAATGGTTTCACCAACAGGCTCCATAGGTTATCGTTGGGGCGAAAAAGGTAAATGGAATATTGAAGAGCGTGAAGGAAAAGAAGGCAAAGAAACCAAATTACAATTGTCACTGATTGGTGAAGATGTTTCTGCGGTTGCATTTCCTCATTTTGCCTCAGATAAATCAAACACCCATTGGAATGCGTGTGATTTGAGTGAAGATATTTTAATTCGTAACGTTCCAACTAAGACGATCAAAGGCTCTGATGGTAAAACATTTATCGTCTCAACGGTTTATGATTTAATGATGGCTAACTACGGTTTAGATCGTGGTCTTGGCGGAGAACATGTTGCCTCAAGTTTTGATCAAGATATTCCCGGAACACCAGCGTGGCAGGAAAAAATTACCGGGCTAGCTCCGGATAAAGTCATACGTATTGCCAGAGAATTTGCAGACACTGCACATAAAACCAAAGGTAAATCAATGATCATCGTCGGCGCGGCAATGAACCATTGGTATCATATGGATATGAACTATCGAGGCCTAATCAATATGCTAATGATGTGTGGTTGTGTTGGTCAGTCTGGTGGTGGTTGGGCGCATTATGTTGGGCAAGAAAAACTGCGTCCACAAACAGGTTGGCTACCTCTCGCTTTTGGGCTTGATTGGTCGCGACCTCCTCGTCAAATGAATGGAACTTCATTTTTCTATAACCATTCTTCACAGTGGCGACATGAAAAAGTAAGTATTCATGAAGTACTTTCGCCATTGGCTGACAAAAATGAATTCCCAGAGCATATGCTTGATTACAATATCAAAGCAGAACGAATGGGGTGGTTACCTTCGGCTCCTCAGTTAAACCAAAACCCTTTGCAAATTACCAAAGATGCAGAAGCGGCAGGAATGAGTTCGAAAGATTATTTAGTACAAGAGCTTAAAAGTGGCAGAATTAAATTTGCGTCTGAAGCACCTGACTCACCAGAAAATTTTCCGCGCAATATGTTTATCTGGCGTTCTAATTTATTAGGCTCATCCGGTAAAGGACATGAGTATATGCTTAAGTATTTATTGGGTGCTGAAAAACATGGTGTAATGAATGAAGATGTCGGCATGGTCGATGGTATTAAACCAGAGGAAGCAGAATGGGTAGATGAAGGCGCAAAAGGTAAACTTGATTTAGTCGTTACTTTAGATTTCCGTATGTCATCTACTTGTATGTATTCCGATATTATTTTACCAACCGCTTGCTGGTATGAAAAAGATGATTTAAATACTTCCGATATGCATCCGTTTATTCATCCTCTTTCAACAGCGGTTGATCCCGCGTGGGAAGCGAAATCTGATTGGGATATTTATAAAGGCATTGCCAAAAAATTCTCTGAAGTTTCCCAAGGGCATTTAGGCATTGAAAAAGATATCGTCACTGTTCCCATGTTACATGATACACCTGGCGAGTTATCTCAACCTTTTGATGTGGTTGATTGGAAAAAAGGAGAATGTGAATTAATCCCCGGTGAGACTGCGCCAAATATGGTGGAAGTTGAAAGAGATTATCCTAATACCTATAAGAAATTTACCTCTGTTGGACCTCTGCTAGAAAAATTAGGTAACGGCGGTAAAGGCATTAACTGGAATACTGATAACGAAGTGAAACTATTAGGTGATTTAAACCATCGTAATACGGATGAAGGTATCAGTGAAGGTCGTCCGATCATTGAAAGTGCGATTGATGCTTGCGAAATGATTCTGACCTTAGCGCCAGAAACTAATGGTGCGGTCGCGGTTAAAGCTTGGGAGGCAATTGGTGAGTTTACTGGTAAAGATCACACTCATCTTGCTAAACCAAAACAAGATGAAAAAATTCGTTTTCTTGATGTTCAAGCTCAACCAAGAAAAATCATTTCATCTCCCACTTGGTCAGGTCTTGAAGATGAGCACGTGAGTTATAACGCAGGTTATACCAATGTGCATGAATGCATTCCTTGGAGAACCATCACAGGTCGTCAACAGTTCTACCAAGATCATAAATGGATGCAGGCATTCGGAGAGCAGTTTGTTTCTTATCGTCCACCGATTAATACCAAAACCATTGATGTTGTAAAAGGCACCAAAGAAAATGGGAATAAGGAAATATTATTGAACTGGATCACACCGCATCAGAAATGGGGAATTCATAGTACCTATTCCGATAACTTATTGATGCTCACATTATCGCGAGGTGGCCCGATTATTTGGTTGAGTGAAGTGGATGCAAAAGAAGCCGGTATAGAAGATAACGATTGGGTTGAAGTGTTTAACGCTAACGGTGCTGTGACTTGTCGTGCGGTTGTTTCTCAGCGGGTCAATCAAGGTATGGTAATGATGTATCACGCACAAGAAAGAATTGTGAACGTTCCAGGCAGTGAAATGACGGGGACACGTGGTGGTCACCATAATTCTGTCACACGAGTTGTCATGAAACCAACACACATGATTGGTGGTTACGCACAGCAATCTTGGGGCTTTAACTATTATGGTACGGTTGGATGTAACCGTGATGAAATGGTGGTGGTTAGAAAAATGGATAAAGTTGATTGGCTTGAAGGTTCAGACGATAAAGATACTGTGGACGGATTACCACAAGCGCTTCCACAAAGCCCTTACACTACTACTGATCAAGCATAGGAGAAGACCATGAAAGTACGATCGCAGATAGGAATGGTACTGAACCTTGATAAATGTATCGGTTGCCACACTTGTTCAATTACTTGTAAAAATGTTTGGACATCGCGTGAAGGCGTTGAATACGCATGGTTTAATAATGTTGAAACTAAACCAGGTATTGGTTATCCCAAAGAATGGGAAAATCAAGATAAATGGAATGGCGGTTGGGTAAGAAAATCAGGCGGTGACA
>Ga0256847_1001381_pt1 | contig 12564 bp, 11 predicted proteins | sample TeddybearmetaG_FD_189099 | JGI IMG/M metagenome (GOLD analysis project Ga0256847, IMG submission 189099) | Hydrothermal vent microbial communities from East Pacific Rise, Pacific Ocean - Teddybear | ecosystem: Environmental > Aquatic > Marine > Hydrothermal vents | place: Pacific Ocean: East... | reverse complement strand
GGGGTTTTCATTACAGGTTATAATGAGTGGGAAGAATTAAAAAAGCTAATAGAAAAATAAAAAAGCTGAGAACACTAGATATCAGAGAAGATTCCCTTTGGTCATCCTCTCGATATCATTATCCGTTCTCTTCCAAGAGATAAAAATAAAAACGAAGATGAAAGATTCGGTAAGTGAAAATAAGAAACACAAAGGAAAAGAAATACGATTCCCCTTTGGTTATCAAAGAAGGTCGAAAGATGACCTTTTCAAAATATTCATTACTGAAAACCAAAAATCTCTGAGGGGGTTTAAAAGAGGTGCACCAATTGCAATAATGGCTATATTGATATGTCTAATAGTAAACAATACCATTGCACTAATAGTAATGACTCCCTTTGCTCTTTTTTTACTAATTCCGATAGTTGGATTTTATGACGTATGGCGGATTCGAAAAAAATGGGAAGAAGAGCAAAATCTAAGACGCGCATTTGTCAGAGAAAGGATATTGAAATACGGGGATTATGGAATTGTTTTTAAAGAGAAAACCAAAAATGGTTTATCTCAAGAGAAATACGCATGGAGTAGATATGGATTCATAATAGAATGGGAAAAATGGTTATTTCTAATTCCTGCAAAAAAAAAGGCTGATACTTTTCAGATAAGAGAAGATGAAATAGGGAAGGAGAATTTTTCAGAATTTCGTGATTTTGCCCAATCAAAACTAAGATATCAATTTGTAAGTAATTACAAAGATCTAATTTGAATTGAAAAGAACACGGAAGAGAACATTGCATGACCACGCCAGAGTCGCCTATCGGCAGCCTCCGTCGGGTATACTTGATCCGTTAGCAATCATTAAAAGCATCCAACACTGAACAATTATGAAAAAATTATTATTTGTAATCATTATCATATCAATATTCGTAGGTTGTAAAAGCGACAAGAAGGAAATTATCAAAGAAATAGCACCATCCCAACTAAGTGCTTATTTTGAAAACAGTAGCATACCGAGTGCGATTATGGGTTACAGTTCTATGGATGGAAAAATGAAATGGCATGCGTTTGGACCATCAATTTGGGATGGAAATGATACTGTAAATGAAAACAACATTTTTAGAATTAAGTCAATGACAAAGGCTATCACATCTGTAGCCGCAATGCAACTGGTTGAGGAGGGATTGGCTTAGATGACCCGTTAAATGAACTAATGCCTGTAATGACATCTATTCCCATCCTAACTTCAAAAGGCGAGTTTGTTGAAGCTAAAAAAATAATAACATTGAGACATTTGCTGACACATACTGCAGGATTCTGGTATAGTTTAGACGAACTTAGGCTCCAGGCATTTAATCAAATTGATTGGACATATGAGGATCGGCCAAGATTGTTCGAAGCAGGTGATAAATGGCAATATGGTACTAGTTTAGAATGGGTAGGTGAAATTATTCAAAACATTAGTGGAGATGATCTTGAAACTTATTTTAGAAAAAATATTACTGGACCTCTAAATATGAAAAGTACTTGGTTTAATGTTCCAAATATCTTGGAAGAGAATATTGTTTCTTGGGGGAATCGTGATTCAACTGGATTTGAGGAGTACGATCGAATACCAACAGAACCTGTGACTTACTATAATGGTGGAGGCGGTTTATTCGGTTCACCAAAGGACTATTTATACTTTCTTATCTGCATAATGAACAATGGAAAATATGAAGGCGGTCAAATCCTAAAACCGGAAACAATCGAATTGATGTATGAAAATCAACTGCCTAATGGTCTTACTCTTACTCTGGGAGGTGAATTAACAAAATCAGATACACATGGATTGGCATGGGAGATTGAGGAGAGTAAAGATGAAATGGTACGAAGTAAAGGTTCAGTATATTGGGGAGGTGGGGCAAATTCCTTTTATTCATTAGATAAGAAAAATGATGTTTCTATCGTATATTTTACAAATTATTTCCCTTGGATGGATAAAGAAACATATGACTTCTACAGACTATTTGAAAAGGAAGTTTATGACGAGACAAATAGGAATTAGCGATTGCTAACAATTAGCAACAAATGACTAAAATCGAGCGTTTATTCAGAGCGTTGTAAGCCATTAAAAAAAAGTACAAACTAAAATATGAAAGATGTTGAAGGCTATTGTCCTTATGACAAAAAAGATTGGAGAAAATGGCTCGAATTGAACCACAATAAAAAAGAAGCAGTTTGGCTCATTTTTTACAAGAAAAAATCTCCTAACTATAACCTAAGTTGGAGTGACTCAGTTGATGAAGCACTTTGTTTTGGTTGGATTGATAGCGTCAAAAGGACAATAAACGCTGAGAAATACAAACAGTATTTCAGCAAACGAAAAGCAAAAAGTAATTGGTCAAAAATAAATAAGGATAAAGTGAAAATCTTAATTGAACAAGGACTTATGGAAGAACAAGGTCACAAAAGCATTGAAATTGCAAAAGAAAATGATTCTTGGACAATTTTAGATGAAGTTGAAGCACTTGTAATTCCAGAAGATTTAAAAGAAAAATTTGTAAATTACAAAGGCTCAATGGAATACTTTGATAGTTTAAGTAAATCCGTTAAAAAGATTTTATTGCACTGGGTCGTTTCTGCTAAAAGAAAAGAGACAAGACAAAAGAGAATTTTAGAAATCTCAGAAAATGCCGGTAAAAATTTGAAACCAAAACAATTTAGATAGAATAAAACGGCTTACAACATTGGCTGACCACATCAGTCCTTGTGCGGCCCAAATAGGAGCCGACAAGAACAGCTGAGTAGCCTGAGCGTTGATGGCAATAACTAAAATATATGAAGAGTAATTCAAATTTAAGAGTTGGAATATTTATAGTAGTTACATTATTGTGGTCATTTATATGGTTCAGTCAGAGACATCTACTGAACAATTTCTTTGGAAACATCCCATCATTTGCAGTCCTATTTTTGGGATTGGTTCCAGCTTTAGGTCTATTTATCGGAAGTCTGCTGTTGCGGCAAAAAATAGATAAAAAAGAGACTAGTATCGCCGGTATTAACCTGAATTATTCCATAGTTGTTATGAGTATTCCAATTTTGTGTTTGACAATCATTGGTGTCGAAAACAACTTTGGAATTCAAAAGAATTTATTTGGCGCCTTCATCGGAGGATTTACAATGACTTATGCATTCCTAGAGGAATATGGTTGGAGAGGTTATTTACAAGAGGAATTAATGCCCAAATTTAATAAATGGATTGTATATGCCATCATAGGTATTACCTGGTATACATGGCATTGGTATTTTCTAAGAGAGGGAAATGACGCCAAACTTATTATGATACCAATTCTAATTGTTGCAAGTATCGGAATTGGAGAAATAGCAAAGTCAACAAAATCAATAGTGATATGTGCAGCTCTGCACGGAATAGTCAACATATTATTGATTTATGGAATTATTTCAAATCAATTATCCTCTTTACAAAAGATTATAATTTTGACAATATGTCTTGGGGTTTGGATACCCACAATAAGAAAAATTGAAAAACAAAACAAAGCCATCAACAAAAGCTAAAAAGTATTAAAACGCTTTTTAGCCCAACCATTAATGGTAATTAGGAATAAAAATGAAGGTCCAAAATGAAATAGCAAAGTCAAGAGCATCTTATGCCGATCAATGGGAATACACTTCCAAATTTTACAGTATTCAAGGTTACTATACAACGATTGATCATGGGCATAGTGATAGATAAGATGTCAGTATTTTGTACATTTGGATTAGGCTGTACTGAGCCATTTCTAAGAATTATCATAAGACTTATTTTATAAAGTTCAATAGTCTTTATATGGCGAGTCTTTAACCAAGTTTTGGTCGGTAGTGGCTACACCGATAGGTGTTTAGATCAACATTGTTTTGGACACAATCGGCAATGGACGTGGTAGCTTGCTTCATTCGCTTCGCTCATTTCGCATGGCCACCACGCCCACAGCCGCCTTATGCCAACATATTTCCGTTATAGTGAATGAGAGGTTAAAAATAATTAGCTAAAGAGTATAAAAGATAATTAGCAAATTGGTCAAAAATACTTTATCTTGTAAATAAAATAGTTAAAATGAATGCATTGAAATTAAGACAGGAAATTTTCAAGAAACTTGAATCAATCGAGGACGAAAACATACTAAGTTTAGTTGAATCATTTATAGAATTTGAATCTGAAGAAACATATGTGGTATCTAAAGCTCAAGAAAAGGCAATAAATGCTGGTATATCTGAAATAGAAAGTGGAGATTTTATATCTGATGAAGATCAGCGAAAAGAAACAGATGAATGGCTAAGGAAGTAATTTGGTCAAAGTCAGCTAAACTTGAAAAAGATCGTATTTTAAGATTTTGGATTAGAAACAATGGCTCGAATCATTATTCAATAAAACTCGAAAGTCTCATAAATCAAATCATTAGAAATATTTCCGAATATCTAAACTTGGAAAGAAAACTTCATTTGCCTCAGTAAGGAGTGATTCAATAATAAAGTAACATTTTCTACTTGTTATTTTATCTTTCTACGGCGTTAAAAAGCCTCGCCAATGCGCTGCATTGTCTACGCCTGCCTGCCGGCAGGCAGGTTTTTTACCTTGTTGAAAAATAAAATACCTGCGTATAAAAGCGTACTTTATTAATGTATCATTCCTAATCAAAGAGTTACGATTGAATGAAGTAATCAAAATAACGATACAACTCGCTAGCAGCCTGTCGGAGAACTCATAATTTAATAATGGAAGAAATAAAATGAGTTAATTGGTAATACTTTATGTATTTTGGTGATAGCAATAAGTTATGTTTTATGCGAGACTTTATAAGAGCAAATCGAAACCAAATTAGTTTACTTCCTCCATCGATAGATGAATGGCTTCCAGAAAACCACCTGGCCCGATTTGTAGTTGAAGTGGTTGAAGAATTAGATTTAACAAAACTATATAAAGTTTATGGAAGAACTGGACGCCCTCCGTACGATCCCAAGTTAATGCTGGGCATGCTATTCTATGGATATTCGACAGGAGTTTTCAGTTCCCGCAAATTAGAGCAGTCAAGTTATGATTCTGTGGCGATGCGCTATGTCTGCGGCAATTATCATCCAGATCATGACAGTATAGCGACTTTTCGCAGGCGTTTTATAGAAGAGTTAGACGATTTGTTTGTACAAATACTTCTGATAGCCCAACAGATGGGTTTTGCTAAAGTTGGTAATGTAAATATAGATGGCACAAAAATACAGGCTAATGCTTCGAGGCATCATGCAATGAGTTATGATAGAATCAAGAAATTAGAAATATTACTGCAAGAAGAAGTGAGTAAGCTATTGGAGTTAGCAGAACAAGCAGATGAAGACGAATTGGCCTTAGATATTCCAACAGAGATCGAAAGAAGAGAGGATCGATTAAAAAAACTAAAAGAAGCCAAGGCTGTATTGGAGCATCGGGCAAAGGAAAAATATGAAGAAGAAAAAGAGGATTACGATAAGAAAATGATAGACCGAGCAGCGCATGAAAAACAGACGGGCAATAAACCAAAGGGGAGGACTCCCAAGGCTCCCCAGCAAGGGCCATCGAAAAAAGATCAATACAATTTTACAGATCCAGAATCACGAATCATGAAGACCTCAAAGGGTTTTGACCAATGTTATAATGGACAGGCTGCTGTTAATGATGAGATGCTCATCGTGGGAGCCTTAGCCAATGCACATTGTAATGATAAAGAAGAACTAATACCAACCTTGGATAAGATAGATGAATCATTAGGGGATGTAGAAAATGTGGCAGCAGATACTGGCTATTATAGTCAAAGCAATATAGAGCAAACCAAAAGTCGAAACATAGAACCTTATCTGGCCACGGGGCGAGATAAACACAATCAATGGTTAGACAAACAATTGGCAAAGGATCACAATAAGCAAGAGTCAGAAGAGGTGTTGAGTGTTAAAGATCAGATGCGGCAAAAACTTAAAACAGATAAAGGAAAATCAATTTACAGAAAAAGGAAGATGACAGTAGAGCCAGTTTTTGGTATCATTAAAGAAATTATGGGATTTAGGAGATTCTCTTTACGAGGAGAGCAAAAGATTAATGGAGAATGGACATTGATCTGTTCGGCTTATAATTTAAAAAGACTCTTTAATCTTCAATTAAATCGAGGAAACATTCTTAATCAGTTGACAACCAATTGATTAAGAGTCAACATTAAACTTATGCCTAAATGCTTGTCCCTATGTGGCTACTAATGTACAACACCCATATAATTCAAAATCGTAATGAAATTACGAAACCAAAATTGAAAATATGCACATAAAAGTACTTTGATCTAATTTACCTACAGAGTCCGTGGAGCATCTCAAAACACGAAATGCTAATTTCCCGACAGGCTGCTAGGGATAGTAAAAACACAATTGAAATACTGGACAGGCAGAAGGTCTTGCCGCCGTTGTATGATCCATTTTTCTTTATTTATACCTTGAGGCCACCCATCCTTGATTGAGATCAAGGTTCCTTCATTTGAATGTCCATTGAGGACATTCATCCTTACTTACGTAAGGAAACATTCAGTTAGAGTTTCTATTACCACAAGAGTTGTATTGTACTCTGATGTTTGCGCAATGATCGCATCTTTCTCTATGGCCTCCAAGGACTGCAGTTTTATAAATTTCGATCAGTTTGAGAATAGATTTCTGGTGTCCAGAAAAGCTATTGAATGCTTCTAGATTTGGTAAGAATCTCTGTACTACGGTAGCAATATTATGCTTTTTGATAAATAAGTATTAAAGTATTAGATTCGAGAACCTTAATGACTACAAAAAACGTTAAGCTCACTATTAGTAAATATAACTATACCAAAGCTAACCGTCTTACAATGATAAAAAAAGCATTAAAAGTAATAGGAATTCTTCTACTCGTCTTAATAATTGCCGCTATAGCAACCCCTTATTTCTTCAAAGACCGAATTGTCGAAGCTGTAAAAACCGATATCAACAAGAACATCAATGCAAAAGTTGATTTTGCTGATGTAAGTTTATCTTTATTCAAGAGCTTTCCTGATTTCAATTTCAGCCTTGATCAATTCTCGATTACGGGTATCAATGAATTTGAAGGTTATAAGTTGATTGAAGCAGAGCGTATTGAACTATCCCTAGATTTGATGTCCGTAATTAGCGCTGACAAGCCAGTTGAAATAAACACAGTCTCTCTTCAGAAACCAATAATTAATATCAAGGTTTTACGAGATGGAAAAGCTAATTATGATATCGTAAAAGCTAGTGATGAATCTGTTAAAGAATCAGCGCCAAGCGACGAAAACTTCTTGATTCAGTTACAAGAGTATGAGATAGCAGATGGTAAATTTGTCTATGATGATCGATTAGGAGGAACTTATGTGGAGATTGAAGATTTAGACCATGAAGGGAAAGGGGAATTTACCCAAGATGTATTTGACTTAAGCACGACTACTGATATAGGCAGTTTGACGGCAAAATCTGGAGGAGTTACTTATTTGAATAAAGCGAAAGGAGCTCTTGTTCTAAATTTAATTGCGGATATCACTAACTCAAAATTTACAATCAAAGAGAACTCAATTGCGCTTAATGCTTTAAAACTAAACATGGAAGGTTTTGTCCAAATGGTGGGTGACAAGATCAATGTGGACATCAAGTACAATGCACCTAAAAACAATTTTAAGAACCTGCTTTCCATGATTCCTGCTGCTTACACAGCAGACTTTAAAGATGTACAAGCAAATGGAGATTTAGAATTGGATGGTTTTGTAAAAGGTAATTATGATGTGAATACAGGAGATCTTCCTGCTTTTCTAGTAAATCTAAAGGTGGAAAATGGAGATTTCAAATATCCAGATCTACCACTTGGAATAAAAGGAATCAACACCACTACAACAATAAGCAGTCCTTCTAGCGATCTTAATAAGATGGTAGTTGATGTTTCCAATTTTAAAATGGAATTAGGTAACAACCCTTTTGAAGCAAAAGTGAAACTTTGGACCTTACTCTCTGACCCTAATATCGATTCTAAAATAAAAGGGACTATAGATCTCGCCGAACTAGCAAAAGCATTTCCACTAGAAGGTGTCAGTAAATTAAACGGCATAATTACCTCTAATCTAACAGCTAAAACGAGCATGTCTGCCATTGATGCTCAGGATTATGAGAACATCGATATGGCTGGAGATTTGAGAATAGAAAACTTGGACTATCAATCAGATGACAATCCGCAAATTCAAATTGCTAATATGCAAATGAATTTTTCACCTCAATACGTGAAGCTTGATAGATTTGATGCGCAAATAGGAAAGAGTGATATAAAAGCGGAAGGAACAATTGATAATATCTTAGCATATTTCTCTCCAGAGAAAACAATGACTGGTAAGATAAAAATCCGTTCAGACTTTTTTGATGCTAACGAATGGATAGCGGAGGAAGATGCAACTCAGCCAAACATAGCAGCTGCAGAATCAGGTACTAAAGAAGAAGATGTATTTGATCGATTTGATTTTACAGTCGACGCAGAGATTAAAAAAATTCTCTATGATATATATGAATTAAGAGATTCTAAACTTGTGGGACAGGTAACTCCGAACAAAGCCGTCGTCAGTGTGCTTCAGACTAAGATTGGAGAAAGTGATTTTAAAATGGATGGTAAATTCACCAATATCTTTAATTATCTCTTTGAAAATGAAACCCTGAAAGGGGATATTAATTTGGCTTCCGATTATATCAATGCCAATGAGTTTATGCTTGCAGAAGGTGAGGTTCCGGTAGAAGAAATGGTCGTCTTTCCTGTTCCAGAAAAAATGGATTTGAACATAAATGCTGATATTGGAGAAGTCCTATATACCAATATTTCAATGCGAGACATTAAGGGAAAAATCAAAGTTGCCAATGAAGTAGCGATGATCAAGGATGGTACTGCAAAAACATTGGGTGGTAATGTCACTATGAATGGAACCTACAATACACAAAATATTGAGGAGCCAAAATTCGATATGGATTACAAGGTAAGTAACTTAAACTACGGAGATGCTTTCGATAAATTAAATACGTTTCAAGCACTCGCTCCTATAGGGAAATTCATTGATGGTACGTTTAATACTAATTTCAAAATGTCTGGAAATTTAGGAAAAGATATGCTACCTGTTTTGAGTACTTTGTCTGCAAACGGTATTTTAGAAACCATTAACGGTTCTTTGAAAGGCTTCAAACCTCTAGAAGGATTTGCTGATAAACTGAATCTTAATTTTTTAAAATCTATCAATTTAGAAAATACGAAGAACTGGTTTGAGTTTAAAAACGGAGAAGTTATAATCAAAGATTTCGATTATAAGACAAATGGTATTGATATGGTAATTGGCGGTACTCATGGTATTGATACTGAAATGGCTTATCATATTAAGGCAAAAGTTCCTAGAAAACTTTTACAACAAAATGCTGTAGGGCAAGCCGCTGATAAAGGATTAAATTTCTTACAAGGTCAGGCTTCAAAATTAGGAATCAATATCGACCAAGGGGAATTTATAAATATAGACGCATTGATCTCCGGGACAATGACGAAACCCAATATCAAACTTAATTTGCTAGGTACAGACGGCAAAGCCCCATCGATCGGCGATATCGTTGACAATATAAAAGAAGAGGCGATAGATAAGGTAAGTGACGCGATCGAAGACAAGACTGGTGTTGATGTAAAGAACATCAAAGAAGAGGTAAAAGAAGTGAAAGAAGACTTGTCTGCAAAAGCTGATATTGAGATTGCTGCTTTGATGAAAAAAACGAAGACAAACATTGATAAGATAACAAGTGAAGCAGAAAAACGTGCGAATCAAACGAAGCTTGAAGCCAAAAAACTCAGTGACAAAACGAAGGTTGAGGGTTACAAACAAGCTGATCAATTAATTGAGAAAGCAGGTGGAAATATATTCAAAAAGAAAGCAGCAGAAATAGCCGCCAAGAAGCTAAAAAAAACTACAAACGAAAAAGCCGAGCAGATCATTACAAAAGGCGATGATACGGCAAAAGGCATAATGGATAGTGCTAAAATACAAACGGATAAACTACAAGCTGCAGCTGATACTAAGGCAGAAGCAATCCTTAAGAAGTACGAGTAGAATGAAAATGGTCTTTCGTTGTGCTTAAGAAGTTAAGGTGTTTGCTTTTTTGGCAGCCTTCGTCGGGTATAATTATTACGTTAATAGAAAGAATTACTGTGGCAAAAAGATGAACCATCCTATAATACTAACTGAAGTTTCGCACTTTGTAAAAAGCGTTTATATAAGGCTCTGAAACCTAGATTGTCGAAGACGCTACTCTTAAAAGAGGGTGGCATTGCCGCTAAACTGAGGGGGACTGACTGATCATCGAAGATGTGATAGTGATAGCTATCAAAGGAGGGAACGCGATAGCGGTGGGTGGATAAAAGCAGCAATCGCAGCAAAGCCTTTTTAGCGGCTTGATTTCTTTGGTTCGTTTCTTCATCAAGGGGACTGACTGATCATCGAAGATATGAATGAACGATCATCGAAGATGTAGCAGAGATAGCTGCTAAGAGAATGAACGCGATAGCGATGGGCGGCAGCGATAGGCTGATAAAGGAAGGAATGCGCAAGCGGTGGGTGGATATGAACGCCAGTCGGCGAGCGACCATATTTGAATGAAAAAATACTCTACAAAGAAGTAAAATTAAAGTTCAAAATGGTTAAATAATATTTAATATAGCAAAAGTGCTGTAATTTTCTGATAAACAGCATTTTGGTTAATGATATTAAATATTATATTATATGTAAATATCAGATTATTAATATATTACTATCTGAGAAACTTTAGATACTAAGTAGGGTATAATGCTTCCATTGTCAGCACTCTGCCTACCATTCACCATAAGATCCATTGGATCAAACCTGATTGATAATAAGTATAGAGGATAAATAATAATTGCAGGATACTAATATTCCTTTTGGAATAAACCCAATATGAATTTTATCTTTGGATGGTTGAGATAATATAGATCATGAACTTTTCAATTTGATTATTCGTTTTTACTCGTTTATTATCTGAATATATACGGATAGATTTGGATAAATATGATGAATAGGTAAATGTTGAGTTGATGTTGATAATCAATTGATTATGGGTGGCTTGTATTGTGTTGATAAGTAGAATATGTGGAAGTTGCCTATCTTGGGGTGATGATATACACAAGATATATGGCATCTCCCTGCGGTCGATGCCATATATCGGTTTGGGGCAAGCCCCAGACATGTTGCCGCACCTCCCTACGGGAAGGAGACGACAACATATCACGGGATATGATTCCATCAAAAAAAAAATTGCTACGCAGTTTTTTTCTCGACGAAAACATATCCCCAAACCGTTAGTGGTAAGCAAAAACAGAAAAATATGGGAGCATCAGTAAACCTCAGACATGTTGTTGTCAATCGGAACAAATCAGAGGGCATCGAATCTTTGAAAAGATTATTAAACCATACCATAGCACAAAAAGAGCTCCAGTCAAATATTCTTTATAGACAGACAAAAGATCATCTTATAGTCGAGTATTTTTCTAAATCAATACCGTCTTTAATATATAATAATGAGATTTTCGAAAATAAGGCCATTGTAACCATTTATTCAAGTGACCTTGGAGATAAAGATTCATGGATTATCTTCGACTCTGAGTGGAATGGAGAATTCAATTATGAACCTTGCCATTATGCATTCAATAATATTGAAGTAACTGGTAGTCCTGATGAAATTAAAGTTTTTAAAGAATATTTGTACTTGAAAGAAAATAACCTTGATGACTCAATCAGTTGGTGCATTAAAACTCATGGAAAGTTAGTTTTGCAAACGATAAATGACAGATTGTGTTTTTCAGGTAAATTCCCAAACTACAGACTAGTTGAAGACAAAAAAGTATTCGAATCTATGGTGCAAAATGAAAATTGCTGGATTTCATCAATTGAATGCGAAGACATCTTATTAAATGAGCGCTTAGAAAAAATACTAACTGAAATGTTTCATCATCCTGAATATTATGGAAAGAATATAGATACTGTTAAATTTAGCAATCAAGGTCAAGCAATTTTCACAGCTAGATTTAACAAAATAGATGATGAGTGGCTATTTTTTCATCATTATAATCTCTGGAAAATTGTTTCGAATAAAAGATTAAGATTAAACTTAGGACAAATAGCCTACCACTAACACTGCATAATCAGATCAGCTTCCCATTCGGTCAGCCGCTCGATATGCTTGGACGATAGGTAGCATCTCCCTTCGGTCGATGCCACCTATCGGTTTGGGGCAAGCCCCAGACATGTCGCCGCACCTTCCTACGGGAAGGAGACGACAACATATCACGGGATATGATTCCATCAAAAAAAAAATTGCTACGCAGTTTTTTTCTCGACGAAAACATATCCCCAAACCGTTCTCAGCAATTAATGAATGAATAAGAAATTTAAAATCGGATTAAAAGAAAATGGAATTCACTCCTTGACAAGAGGATTGGAAACATTTGAATTGTACGAAGAAGAGAAAGATGAGTTTATCCTA
>Ga0256847_1001380_pt1 | contig 12566 bp, 14 predicted proteins | sample TeddybearmetaG_FD_189099 | JGI IMG/M metagenome (GOLD analysis project Ga0256847, IMG submission 189099) | Hydrothermal vent microbial communities from East Pacific Rise, Pacific Ocean - Teddybear | ecosystem: Environmental > Aquatic > Marine > Hydrothermal vents | place: Pacific Ocean: East... | reverse complement strand
TTTCGGAGCGCGAGTTCACGCGCTCATTTGCCATCGACCGCAAGATCAAAATCGCGGTCGACGAAGCCAAGGCTGACATCATGGTGGGCCACGATACAGGCTGTATCACCACGCTCGACAAGAACCAGTGGATCAGCAAAGCCGAGGGCGACCCGTACGAACTGCCAATCCTCTCGGATATCCAGTTTGCTGCACTGGTCTGCGGCGCTGATCCGTACAAGATAGTTCAATCGCATTGGCATGCCAGCCCGGTTGAAACCCTGATGGAGAAATTGGGGATTGATTGGCGCGCCAGCAAAGCCAATTTCGAGAAATATCTTGAGCAAGTAGCGGCTGGGAATCCCGATCAATTGTATGACCCGCGCAGAGCGATTACTAGCGGCCCGGGCTATCAACCTATCAAGAGTATTGAAGCAGAGGCTTAAGACATGACGAATTCATTTCTGGTCGTTGGCGGTGGGCCGGCTGGCCTGGCGGCAGCGCACGCACTGTCCAGCGTTGGCCAGAACGTCACGCTGATTGAGAAAGAAGATACGCTTGGCGGCGCACCAATCCTGTCAGGCTATGCTAAGCTCGTGCCTTCTGGCGAATGGGCAAAAGACGCGATCGGCGGCATGGTTGATCGCGTGGTCAATGATGACAAGATTACAGTCATCACCAGTGCGACAGTAAAGTCCTTCAACGGCAAACCCGGCGCGTTCAAGGCTGAACTGTCAAACGGCGACACGGTCAGTTCTCAAGCGGCCATTCTGTGTACCGGGTTCACGCATTTTGATTCAATCAATAAACCGGAATGGGGCTTTGGTCTGTTTCCAGACGTTGTGACCACAACGCAAGTTGAGCAGATGATCTCATCCGGCAAAGGTATCCGCCGCCCGTCAAATGGCGAGAAACCCAAGCGCGTCGCGATCCTGCTCTGCGTCGGCTCACGCGACCGCCAGATCGGGCGCGAATGGTGCTCAAAAATTTGCTGTTCAGTCTCGGCTAAAATGGGCATGGAGATTCGCGAGGAGCTGCCTGATTGCCATGTCTATATCTATTATATGGATATCCGCACATACGGTCTTTACGAAGAGATTTACTGGAAGTCTCAGGAAGAGGCGAAGGTCAAATACATCAAATCGCGGATCGCAGAGGTGACCTCGGACGGCGACAAGCTGATCGTCAAAGGCGAAGACACGCTGGTCAAACGCCCGATCACGATCCCATTTGACATGGTCGTACATGCCATCGGCATGGACCCGAATGTCGACAACATGTTGCTCTCAACGGTGTTCGATGTTGGGCTCCATCATTGGGGGTTTATCAAACGCGAGAACACCTACGGCGTGACGGGGGCAACTTCGCGTCCCGGCGTGTTTGTCGCTGGCGCGGCGATCGGCCCCGAAACCATCGACGACTCGATTGCTCAGGCCCAGTCAGCCGCAATGTCAGCGCTCGCCTCGGTACACGCACCCGCCGTCGCCGCAGAGTGACTTGAGCAAAAGGAATAGAAAGCGCAATGCTCAAACTGTTCAGATCAGGCAACAGCTCAAAGAAAGCAACACCGTCTGTTGCTGCTGAACGCCCGCGTCTTGAGCTTAGCGGGCCGCAGTTAAGAGAAGCGCTGGATTCGATGATTACGGTTTGCGACGCTGGTGGCGGCGCGGAGCGTTATGTCAAGGCGCTGATCTTCAAATCATCAATTTTCCAAGATGCGTTCAGCCCTGATTCAGGGCCAATGACGCTGCAGCGTTTTCTGCGCTTGTGCATGTTCTTGCCGACCGTTCGGCGCAAGGCGCATGTCTATTTCACCTCTGAGCGCTGCGATGAAATACTCACCGCATTGCCGATTTTACTCGACGAAAAAGCAGGTTTCGCGGAGCGCCTTTCGGGTTTTGTCGCAAAATTTCCAGATGACAAGGCACACCGATGGACCCGCGATCTCGGCGCCGAGATTTTGCACAATATTGATCCTGAACGCTGCCCAGCAATGATGCGCTGGATCTGGGATGGTGCCGCGAACACCGGCGTAGTTCGGGAAATTTGGCACGGCGATCAAGTCGATCACATTACGATCCCATTGGATGACGGCATTGAAACCTTCCTCATTCTGCGTGAGGAACTGGCCCAATATTTAACCGAGAACGGCATGTTCCGCGACGTGTTGTGGTATGTCGATCTGTTGTGCGGCCACATCTATGGCCGTTATCTTGCGGCGCAAGGCGGAACCCTGCTGCGCACTGAATTCTCTAATCCGAGCGAAGATCTTGGCATGCACACACGGCGCATTCTCGGATTGGACGGGGTGCGCGCCAAGGGCGACACGGCGCGCGAATTGGAGCGGCTGGAATCTGATTCCGCCATCATGAAACAACTCGAATCCATTCAGGAGGGCTGAGCACAATGGCTATTCACGAAAAGAGCCTGATCCGGCCTGAGAATATCTCTCGCCATGAAAATCTGGTGATTGACGGTGTCGATGTCTCCGGTGACTGGAGTACCTTTATCAAGACCCGGGTCGTGGCCGACTATAATGAAGATCTGCAGGATGAAATCGCGGCTGTACCGGGCGGCGAATATATCCATCGCTGCTGGCAGTGTAGCTCATGTACCAATTCCTGCACCGTGTATGAGCTTAACAATGACTTCAATCCGCGGCATTGGATTTACCTTGTGCGCATGGGGTTTGAAGCCGAACTTCTGCGTGACAAGGACATTATCTGGCAGTGCGTCTCATGTCACAAATGCACCAATGCCTGTCCGCGCGATGTTGTCCCTGAAATGGTCGTCAAAGCGATTGGCCAATGGATGACCCATAAGGGCCATACTGAAAAGAAACCCGGCAAAATATTTGACGAAGTGTTCTCAGAACAGGTCATCAAATACGGCAAGATTGAAGATACCGCCGTTCTCATGGGCTTCCTGCTGCGCACCAAACAATCCCTGACCCAGTCGTGGTTGATCCAGATGATTTGGAATCTGATCTCCAAACTCCCCATCACCATGCTGGCCAAGATGGGCTTTGCAACCGTGGTTCACCCGCGCACAAAAGGGTGGGCTAAATCCAGAGGCGCAATCGAAGACTTTCTGGAAGAACGTAGTCAGGAACTTGAAGCGGCGATTGGCCCAAAACAGCCACTTCGCGAGACAGACAAAAAAGCCGAGCCCGAACAGGCTCAAATCGCGGCTGAATAAAATACCGGAGAAATGCACAATGACTGAAGTCAAAAAATACAAGAAGGTTGCCTATTATCCGGGATGCTCGCTTGAGGGCACGGGGATGGCGTATGACAAGTCCACACGGGCCGTCGGCAAGAAATTGGGACTTGAGCTTGAAGAGGTAAAGGACTGGAATTGCTGCGGCGCCGTCGAAGTCAAAGCGCTCGACCCGGATGTCGAGACCTATTTGTCCTCACGCGTCATGTCGATTGCCGCAAACGAAATGGGCCACGACACGGTCATGGCGCCGTGCAATGGCTGCTATCACAATCTCAAAAAGGCTGAATATCACCTGTCGACCCGTGAAAAATCCCGCGAAGCAGTCGACAGAATATCCAAGAAGTCTGGACACGAAACCTACAAAGCAGGCCAGATCGAGACGATCCACGCGCTAGACTGGATCAAGGAGTCGGTTGGCGAAGATGGCATTGAAGGGCGCGTGAAGAAATCGCTCAAGGGCCTGAAAGTCGCCAATTATTATGGCTGCATGTATGTTCGCCCGCGTCACATTCACCCCGAGAAAGACGCTGGTCCCGGAACAGAATCTGTCGACAAGCCGCATTTCATGGACGACCTGCTCGAAGCAGCTGGCGCTGAGAATGTCGATTTTCCAATGAAAACGGCCTGTTGCGGCGGCGCGCATACACTGTCGGATTCCGACACATCTACACAGCTCGTTCTGAACATTCTGGAAGCTGCCGAGGCCTCAGGTGCCGATGTCATCGCCACCGAATGCCCGATTTGTCATTCCGGTCTAGAGATGCATCAAATCCGCGCGGAAAAAGAGCATGGCCGCAAAACCAGCGTGAAAATCCTCTACTTCACTCAACTCCTTGGCCTCGCCATGGGTATAAGCCCGCGTAAACTTGGGGTTCATGAAAACGTCTCGAACTCCTATCCGCTCTTGCGGGCGAAGGGGCTGGCATGACCCCGTTTGAAACCTTGCGTACACAGATCGACACACTTGATAACGCCGCTGGTGATGTCGCGATGGCAACCGGCTTCGTTCTGGCCGCCGAGCATGTCATCGAAAACTGGCTTGAATCCCACGACCAAGTGCCGACAGATAAAACGCACGAAGGTTCGCGCCTGATTGCACTGCACCGGCAGGGCGCAAAAGGTGATCCGAGCTTCAATGCCTGCCGCGAAACCTGCCGCGAACTGGTCTATCGCTATAATCTGATTATTGGTGGTCATGCTGACACAGATGCGAAGAAAGTTCTGGAAATGATGCGCCTCTTGGCTCGTCACATATTTCTATTCATTTCGGGCAAGCTGCAAGAGTCGAAACTTGGCGAATTCTGTTGTTCCTCAAAGTCATTGCGCTTAGAGTCAGCCTTACCAGAATAAGGAGAAGATGATGCCAACTGTACGCGGATGCTACCTGCCAGACGAGCTGCTCTACGATGTTGCCAACCACACTTGGTATGTTGAGGTTGGCGACGGAACGGTGAAGCTCGGAATGACACAGGTTGCGACCGCGCTAGCTGGTGAACTGGTGGCCTTCACACCCAAAAGGGTCGGCCGTTCAGTCAAAGAAGGCAAATCTTGCGCGACCATTGAATCTGGCAAATGGGTTGGTCCGGCCAAGTCCATCACAGCTGGCGAAGTCATCGCCATAAATGATGAACTGGTCGACAATCCAAAGCTCGCCAATGCGGACCCCTACGCCGCTTGGATGGTGGTGTTGAAGCCAGATGACTGGGATGCCGTAAAAGGCGTGCTCACGCTTGGCAGTGACGTCACCGCAAAGTACGAAGCGAAAATGGATGAAGATGGGTTTGAAGGCTGCGAAGCCGCCTGAGTTCCAACCTAGTCTTTCTTTAGTCCAATCAGGCCGGTCTTTTGCACCAGACCGGTCATGATGCCGAGCAGACTGTCCTCAATCTCATCGCGCATTTTCCCCAGCTTTTCCAATTCTGGGCCGGGGTTCTCAGGCGCTTCCTCGAACTCCATGATCAGATCTTCAACCATGGCCCGTTTCATCCCCGGATGCCCAGAGAACCCGAACATGTTCTCACCGATCTGAAACACCGCAGGATAACCATCCTCATCGGTTGCGAGAATTTTGGCATAATCAGGTGGCACCGGGCGGTCGCGCATATAGACCACGTTCGGAAACCGTTCGGGAAGATATCCTCCCAGCGCGTCGTCGCTTATTCGCGTCGCCCATCCAGCCTTGAAGGTCAGCGGCGCAGGTTCAACTTTTCCATCGGCGGCGAGAGCAAGAATTTGCGCGCCGAGGCCAAACCCAATCACCGGTACTCCCGTCATGAAGCAGGCGCGCACCAGAGACACTTCTTCGGCCAAGGTCGGAACATCGCGCCCACCGCCCGCGCCCCATGGACCGCCGCCGAGGAGCACTAATCCATCGCCAATAACGTTGAAGATTGGCAGCCCGCCGTCTTCGGTAAATGGCCGGAAATAAGTGAACCGAACCTGCCGCCCTTCAAGATGATCCTCCAGATAACCTAAGTAATCTGCGGACGTGTGCTGGATAACCGATACAAACTTCATGCACGCACCGACCGCACTTGCGCTGCACCCTGAACCGCCGAAGTGAAGTCTTCCTGCGTCACAGACAATAGCCCGACTTCTGCCTCCTGGAAAAAGCCCTTCACAGTATCGGCAACCTGCTCAATTTGCGTCCCCCGCAAATGGGCCTCAAGATCAAACACAAACCGCGGTGGCGTGACGAAAAAGTCTCCAGAAAACAAGACCTCCCGGATGAGTTGATCGTTTGGGCCTTCCAGACGCAGATAGGCTACAACCTGACCACCCGCCCCTGTAGTTCGACCAACCAACACCCCAGCCTCGCGAGACGGATCATCGATTTCAGCCACAAAAGCATCGGTCCCAATCTCGTCGAGGTAACTCTGCGCCGCATACGATTCTTCAAGCTCGCTTAGCTCACCGTCTTCCATATCCAGACCGAGCTCCTCGCCAAATGCCGCACTCATCGCGGTGATGATCTCCTCACGTGAGGGCTTACGCCCAAGCTCTGCGACCAACGAAGTCACCCGCTGCGCTGCATCCTTCAGTCCGTGCTTGGCATATTTATCCCGTGCCACATTCAGCGCCTGAAACATGATATCAGGCTTGGGATCGACCAATATCGTGCCCTGATAGATCAACGTGTTGCCATCGAAGAAGCCGCCTGTGCCGGAAATTTTACGACCCTCAATTTCGATGTCATTGCGCGGCCTGAATTTAGCGGTCACCCCCAAACGGCTAAGACCCGCAGCGGCAGCGCCGCAGATACGCGCCGTCAAATCCCCCAATGCCCCGCCGCCAAGCGCGCTGCGTTGGCAAATCAGGGCCCAGCCCAAGACCCCCTCATCCATATAGATTGCGCCGCCACCAGTAATCCGCCGTCCAATCTCAATGCCCTGAGAATGGCAGTAATCCGCGTTGACCTCTTGGGATAAGGCTTGGTGCCGCCCGAGCAGAACGCAGGGCTTGAACGAGATGAAGCGCAACGTGTCCGGAATTTCTCCGGCCGAATGCGCTTCGACCATGGCCTGATCAAGGGCGATATTTTGCCGCCCGGACCTCAAACCCGAGTCCACCTGTCTGAAGGTCGAACGGCTCAATCGTCCAGATCCTCGAACTCCTCACCCGCTTCATAGGTTTCGCCGGGCCGAAGCATATTTAGCTGATAACGAATACGCTTTTTGTGCCCGCCTTTTGGTTGGAAGGGATAAGAGGCAATATTAGATGGCGGACTATCACCATAAGGGCGATCGCAAGCCGAGATGTCATCGGCAAACTTGCCGGGGCAACCGGATGTGCGGAATGCGATACCGGTATCGATAACCACGTCTAACTCATCCTTGGGTAGGCCAAAATCTTCAACCCGTCCCTGATCATCAAACTTCATCTGATCAACCCGGACATCCCGGTAGTCGATCAGGTAACGCGCCAGCTGAACTCGGCGCCATTGATCGCGCGGCGTCGCAGGTAAATGATCCATCAGCGACCCTTGCTCAGGATAGAAGCAGAACATGTGACTATGACCGCCCATGTCGACAATATTTTGCACCAGATGAAGCACTTCAGACTCGGTTTCGCCCATGCCAACAATGATATGCGCGCCAAATTTCTTGGGTCCGAAAATATCGCGAGCGTCTTCCAGTATTTCCCAATATTTCTTCCAACTATGCGGTGACTGGACGCCTTTACCGCGTGTGCGGTCAAACAGTTCCGGGGTCGCTGCATCAAGTGCAACCGTGAAAATATCAGACCCCATATCCCTCAGCCGCACCACATCGTCACGTGTCATGGTTGTCGGATTTGATAGAATGGAAATCGGTACAGCATCCGGATCAACTTGATCAGTCCACGTCTTGAGAATTGAGAATGTATCGGCGTCCGCCTTTGGATGAGTTATCATCGAGATGCACATCCGATGAAACGGCGAGGCAGCCGCATCGCGGCCAACCATTTCGGCGATCTGCGCCATTGGAACCGCTGGCCAATCGACACGAATGAAATTTCGGTCGGCATAGTCACGTTCAGCTTCGCGGTGGCGCGCCAACCCGCAATAGGCGCAATTGGCACGGCAGCCTTCAGGATAAGTCAGCAAAAGGTTCAAACAGCGCGTACACGCGCAATTATATAATTTACCCGGCATCAAGCCCAGCGTGATCGCCGCCGCCGTTGATATTTGAACATATTCCGGCGAGGTCATTTCTGGCGTCTGAATATTGTTATTGGGCAGGTACAGCCCCTCTGGTCTGACCGCCGCAGTTTTTACCCGCCCGCCATTTCGCGCCTCTTTGGGAGGCTTTTGCGGCGCGCGCGGTTGCATCTTGTCATACGGATTGAAATCAAGTCCGTCCGCGCCCTTCTGACCGGGTAGTGCAGTTTCTGGCTTGAGACATGTCATTCGTCAGTCCTCCTTCGAGAGCCTACCTTAAAATCAGGCAGCCCAGTACGTTTCAAATGCGATCCAGCCAGATCGCAGCTCATCAGGTTCGAGCCGTCCCCGGCTTGCCAGAGTGGCAAGCAAACGCCGGCGGTGTTTCAATGCGCGGTTCAGCGCCGGACCAAACAAATCCTGTAATTCTTCCTCATACTCATCAACCGCATCAACCTCGCCGCCAAGTGCAGCGATGGCAGCCTCGCCCGCTAATCTACCTGATATAATGGCACTGGTAATGCCTGCGCCCGTAACCGGATGGGTCAGGCCAGCCGCGTCACCTGCGAGCAGAACTATCGCTTGTCCAAGTTTTCCTTGTGAGCGGATCAAGCCACCAACCGGGATCGCGCCGCCTGTCCAACCGTGGACCTCTGCGCCGACACGCCCCTGTTCAACAAGCCCTGCATGAAGGCGCTCTAAGGCCGGCTTGAGTAGCGGCTTATGGGCACTATCAACACCCAAACCGATATTGGCTTTATTCTGCTTCGGGAATAACCACCCGTAACCGCCAGGCATATCGCTTGAAAGCCAGATATCGGTGGCCGAGTGCTTGTCTGACAGATCGACACTTATTTGCCGGGTCTCGACGATCTCGTGGTTCACCGATCCAATAGCCTGTCCCGCCACTGATCTTGGACCATCGGCGCCAATGATGAATTTTCCTGTGATTGTTTCGCCATTCGACAGACTGACAATCCCCTGATCGTCAATCGACTTGACGCTGATCCCAAATTGCAAGTCTGCGCCAGCGTCTCGGGCCTGCTGGGCCAGTCCGGCATCAAACGCAGCACGGTCGATCATCCGACCCGGAAAATTTGGCGTGTGCCAATCCGGCTCCGCCTCAACGATGGTGTTCATCGCATTGATCGATTGCACGCTCGTTTGCGCCAGTCCGCGAACTTCATTGCCAATTAGCGTTGGGACAAATTCTGCGCACTGCACAGGCTCGCCCGGGACCAATTTACGATCAAAGCCGATCACCTGTGCACCAGACTTCGCAGCGGCCAAAGCCGCGCTGGCACCCGCAGGTCCAAGCCCAAGTACAATGATGTCGGCCTGCCGTGTCATGCGGCGCAGCTTGCTGCCAGTCTCGGCTCACCGCGCTCACCAAGTTTCACCGAACAGCACGCATGTTCCTGCTCATAGGCCCGCCCAATAGTCTGGCACGCCGCAAGTGCGCCATCCGCTGGAAACGCGATGCCATCCAACCCAGCCATCACGGCATAGGCATCGGTCACACGCTTGTGCATACCCGGCGGACGGGCGCAGCCAAGCAGAACGTGTCGGTCTTCAAGTCGCTTGCGCGCTTCGAGGAATATCCGACCAACATCGGCCGTGTCAGGGGTCACAAACGTACCGGGCCGCGCATAGAACGGCATAATCACAACCAAGACCAAAGCCTCAACCGGGTAGCGCGAAACAATATCCAGAGCATTGGCCTCACCCAGCAGTTTTCCGTAATGCAGGCCGATCACAATATGCGGAGAGATGCTCATCGTCGTAGACGTCAGCGCCGCCAGTGTGGCTTCAAAATCATCAACCGAGCGGTCAAGATGGTAGACTTGCTCAATTGTTTCCTGCGCCCCAATGACATCCATCATCGCCGTATCAACACCCGCCGATTCCATACGCTTGGCGCCGGTTTCGTCAGTCAGGGCTGTATGGATGGCAATTTTGAGATGTGGAAAATCGCGCTTCAGTCGCTCGACCACCGGGTAATAACGCTCATAGCGAATCTCATTGCGCTTGTTGGAGCCCCCCGATAGCAAAAACCCTTGGAGGTTCTGTAGAACGATCAAGTCGCGTACTTTTTGTTCAAGTATTTCTGGCTTAACCGCCGCAATCATCGGCTCTAGAATCTTGGCTTGGCAGTGATCACAATCAAGCGCGCACCCGCCGCCAGTGATCGAGAAGGCCGGGAACGAATTTTGCCCGCAACCTTTCATTTCGCCGCTCTCAAATTCCTTGAAGGTTGGCGTTGAAAACCGGATCGGTCTTGGGCGAACCTGTTCGGCGCGTGCTTCCATGCTGGCCACGAGGGCGCTGTCAAACTGCGCATCCTCGAAATCTTCCAAAGCGGTTATGTCACTGAGCCACCCCATTCACACATCCTTCCTTGGTTGCGAAACTTCTAAACCAAGTCTGCCCATACACTGCAACAGTGTCAATTCGATCTCTACTTTTCCCAAGCAGATAGAATGGTTTTTATTTCACCGCGAATAGCGCCCTCCTCACGAGGGTCTTCCAGAGACGCGATCCAAAAAGGTTCTATATCTTCTTCATCGATCAAATCAGACGAGAAACCGCTGAGAAAATTACGCGCGTCCGCAGGCAGTGGAATAGCCGTGTCGCGGCCCGATAAGCGTCCCCATAGCCCAACCCAAGCGCGCGTCGTGGTCCAAGGATTATACCCGCCGCCGCCGAGGACCAGTCGGACCGGTGCTAGCGCCGCAACGTCTTCAACCGCTTGCCACAAAGCAGTGTTTGAAATGTCCAACCGCGAGAGTGGATCACCCTTCAAAGCATCGGCCCCGCTCGTGATCACAATCGCCTCAACCCCCATCCTAGTAAGATACGGGATCACGCCCTGACTGACCAAAACACCAAGTTCACTGTCATTAAACCCGGCTGGCACAGGCGCATTCCTCGCGAGCCCACTCACCGCGCGATCCTCCAGCGCTCCACTGCCGGGCCAGCGACCAGCTTCATGAATTGAAACGGTAATAACCCGGTCATCATTGCTGAAAGCATCCTGAACTCCATCGCCATGATGCGCATCGAGATCAACATAGCCAACCCGGCCAATACCTGCGTCCAACAAAGTCAGGATCGCATAGACCGGGTCATTGAAGTAACAGAACCCAGAGGCATGATCGCGGCGTCCGTGGTGAGTGCCACCAGCAGGATGGAATGCCACCTGCCCGGTCAGCGCGACCTCCGCCGCCAGAATCGAGCCACCAACTGATGTCGCCGCGCGGGCAAACAATCCCTTGAAGATCGGGTTCTCCATTGTGCCGATCTTGAAACGCTTGCGCACTTCGGTACTGACCTTGCCTGACCGGTCTGCGACCTCAATCGCATCGATATAAGCCGCATCATGAAACCGCTCGAGTATTTGCTTGCTAGCGGCATGCGGGCTGCGCCGATCTTCCGATGGCAGCCAACCCAATAAATTAGCGAGTGTCTGAACGGATGCCTGGCGATCTTGCCCGAGGGGGTGGAGATGGCCAAAGCCCGCGCCCGGCGTGATATCGGGTCCGATAAATACAGCCATATTGTCGGCCCCTTCGGTTTGAAACGGCAAGATGGCCTTGCTCTGTTTGCCACACCCTAACGCCTATCAGCAACCGATACAGGTCGAGAGATTGACCAATGGCGAAACTTGTGCAGCTTGTAAGTTAAGAAGTTGCATAATCTCTAATTTTGCCAAGTAAGAAGCATATTTCGAGATCAGTAAGGTAATATATGGTCGCCGCTGCCCTTTAAAGCACCAACAAAACAGCCCTAGCGGCAGGCTGAAAAGAGGCGCAAAGCGCTGGAGGATAGAATGGCTGATACACATACGGACGTAGATCCAGATGGCGAAAATGCTCTTTCAAACGCGAAAAGCATGACCATCATTTGCACCAAGGGTACTTTTGATTGGGCTTATCCGCCGTTTATCCTTGCGACAACCGCTGCTGCGATGGATGTGGATGTCACAATGTTTTTCACTTTCTATGGCTTGGCGCTTCTCAAGAAAGACTTGAATCTGAAGATTGACCCAATGGGCAAGCCGGACATGGAAATGCCGATGATGGGTATGCATATGTCAATGCCGAACTGGCTGGCAATTGTCCCTGGCGTAGCCTCAGCATCCACCATGATGATGAAAAACATGATGAAAAAGAAGGGTGTTGCAACACTCGATGAGTTGAGAGAGGCCGCGCAGCTATCTGATGTGCGGATGATTGGCTGCCAGATGACCTTGGACCTGTTCGAAATGAAGAAGGAAGACATGATTGACGGTATCGAAATTGGCGGCGCCGCCACTTGGATGGAAAACGCCCTGAAATCGGACATCAATCTCTACATTTAATCTGCGCTGCCAAGCCCAGCTTGGCCAAACGCGAAACTGAACAAGGACTTACATATGGCTGATGCGATGCTTGATGCAAAAGGCATGAACTGCCCCCTACCAATCCTTAAAGCCAAGAATGCGCTGAAAGAACTGCCTGCTGGCGGGACGCTTGAAATCTTCGCTACAGATCCCGGTGCGGTAAAGGACTTTGCTGCCTTCTGCCGCGCCACAGGCAATGAGCTGATAGAACAAGATGAAGATAACGGGATTTACCGGTTCGTGATCAAGCGCGCGGCCTGATCGAGGGGCGCCAAATAAATATACTAAAGCAATTTTTGCAAGGCGGGAATCAACCCACCTGCACTAAGGGAGTGAAATGAAATG
>Ga0256847_1001379_pt1 | contig 12568 bp, 11 predicted proteins | sample TeddybearmetaG_FD_189099 | JGI IMG/M metagenome (GOLD analysis project Ga0256847, IMG submission 189099) | Hydrothermal vent microbial communities from East Pacific Rise, Pacific Ocean - Teddybear | ecosystem: Environmental > Aquatic > Marine > Hydrothermal vents | place: Pacific Ocean: East... | reverse complement strand
AAATGCACGGAACGCGTCACATAGAATCAGCAAGTACCGTGAAAATTGGAATTTGCTTCTTCACCTAGGGCTAGTGCTTCAAGTTGAGCGGCAATGGCGGTTTCCCTTGCTGCGCAGTCCAACAACCCTGCTTTTCCGTAGGGGTCTTCGGTTTGCTCAGCGCAGGCTTCTTGTTTGCGGGCCGCCATTCGTTCCAAAGAAGCTAGCAACAAAGGTGATTCCTCAGGAGAAGCAGCTTCGAGAATAGGAGCAAGTACACCAAGCAAAGAATCCGTATTATTTTCCAATGTCAGTTCCGGCTTATTGACCGCACAGTATTATACTTTAAATTCTGTCTGCAAATAAGTTGCTGCATTCGCTTCTCAGTCCGCGAGAGCTGCTGTTACTGATTTTAGCCAGCCAAGTTCAGAAGAAGAGTCATCGAGACCCATCTGTTCGTGCAGGGCTCGAACAATAAGTGAGGATAGCAGGAGGCTGGCCACCGCCTGTGAATCTCTTTGTCCCACCAAATTATTCTGTTCAAGAAATACCCCCATTCTCGCCTCTAGACCGAATGCGTCTGACAAGACTTTGCGCGCAGCATCGGGGTCGTGCTTGAATACTGTTTCACGATCCGGGTGTGCCATAAACAGAAGAATTATGGGCATGATGTCTCGATAATAGCGAAGAATGTTGAGCGAAAACCGCTCTAATGCTGTGCTCGGTGACTCAGCGTCCGACATTACCATTGTAATGTCGGGTAACGGAACCCGCATGGATTTGAAAAACAATTTCTGTTTTGAGTGATATCGCTGAAAAAGCACACCTTCGGAGACGCCTGCAGCACGAGCGATGACTTTTGTCGATGCTCCGAGGCCATCTCTAAGGAAGATAGTTCGCGCCACGTCCAGAATGTACTCGTCTGATGTGGATTTTTTTCTTGGCACAGGTATTGCGGTCCTTATAAATCAAGCTTATATTCATAAGCAATCACTTACTTATAAATATTCAACAATGTTAACAAACTCTTTGGCTCAAACCCAGCCAAACTCTTTCTTGTCCATTTTTGCGCGTTACTGGCTGTATCCCTTATTGTGGCTGTGGACATTATTCTGGCTCTATTATGCCTATGGGCAACTTGATCGATTACCTGAGATTCTTGCTGTAAAGGCTGTTGGCATGGTCGGGGTTTTGCTGTTGTTCGAATGGTTGGTGCCATATCGGGATAACTGGGGTATGACCTGGCGATTTTTACTTCGCAGGGATCTGATTTTCATTGTCGTAAACGGCGCTTTTATCGGCATTTTCTCTTATGGTTTTGCTTACCTAGCTCTTTGGATTTCAGCGTTGACCAATGGTCCTCTGTCCGGCAGCTCTGTATGGCTACAAGTTATCGTCGCATTGCTTGTTTTCGAGGCAATGCAGTATGGCATTCACCGTATTATGCATGAGAACGGTACTTCTCTAACTAACTGGTTGTGGCGTACCCATTCTATCCATCATCTGCCACAGCAACTGTACGTAGTCATGCATGCTGTAGGCCACCCCTTTAATGCAGTAATAATAAGGTTGTGTGTGCAATTGCTACCGCTTTGGATTCTCGGATTTGACCCTTTTCCTGTTCTAATATCCAGCTCGATCATTGCGCTGCATGGCACGGTTAGCCATCTCAATATTGATATGCGTATTGGTTGGGCAAACTACCTTTTTGTTGGGCCAGAACTGCATCGTTATCACCATAGTGCAAACACCAACGAAGCTGTAAATTTTGCTGCCACATTGTCGATTTACGATCTGTTTTTTGGAACATTTCTCTACAAGCCAGGCAAGCCGCCAGAGGGCTTGGGTTTAGCTGCTGAAGATGGATACCCGGGGCAGGTTGATCCGCTGGCGTCTATGCTGTTTCCACTATCAACCCAACCGGTAGAAACTTCATCTGTCAGGTAAGCAACTTTATCGTCCAGATTAGTTTGTCTTCGTCGTCCTGTTGCACAACTAACGACATCATTTGACGATGTGATCGAATAGCACCAAGCCAAAGCTCATACCAGCAATCCAGTATTATCTTTCTTTGTGTCCCCTGTATTCCTCGCACAATGCGAAGCCCGGTGTACTCAACGCTGGCTTGAATATAGTTTTGTTCTTTCAGTGCCGCGTCATCACCTAATCATTTCATCACTCCAGACCCTGGCTGGTGGTCTTGGCTGCTCACTTTCAACATAGTCAGGGGGCATCGTCTTTTGCAAATTGCAGGCGTTCATCGTCGCAAAGATCATGGTCATGCTCTTTAAAGTATCCGCAGAATCCGAATTCCCCCGTCATGTCTTCGGATAGACAAACATAACCCAACCTGGGATTTTTCAGGGAAACCCCATTGTATGCATACCAGTCACGCAGAAATCCCCGACTCACGCTAACAGGTACTCCGCATATGGTTGCGCCGTGGTACATCCACGCTTCCATTACTTCTGGGCCCTTGCGACTGGAAAGCATGAGTTGCAAGCCATGCAAGTAGGCATGGTGCAGATTTGCGTGCGCCTTGTTACGGTTAATCTATTCTGTTGTCATGGCTTTGTTCCGGGGGTGGTGAAATTTTCATCTCCCAGCTAAGTTCCGGAACAGGTTCTCCTGACAAAAATGCAGTAAGCATCGCGTTCACCGCGTCCGGAGCATCCTGTTGTACCCAGTGGGATATACGTGGCAAATATCGAATGGTGAAGTCCTGAACTACATCCTCGGTTCCATAGGTTGTTTCTTTGGTGAGTGCAAGGTCGTCTTCGCCCCAAATCATCAGGGTGGGTGTTTCTATCACAGGATAGCCCAACTTTTTCTGTCGTGCGGCGCCACCACCACGAATTAATGCCCGATAGTAGTTTACCATCGCTGTGAGGTTTTCTGGTCTTGCACCATTTTGATTGTAGACGTCGATAACTTCAGCAGGAAAGTATTCGGGGTTACAAGCAGTTTCCTTGATTAGTTGTCCCATGCCGCCCATCCCTTCATTTTTTCTCTGGCGGTTCATCGCCCATTCCGGTAATCGAGGTAGTTGAAAAAACAGGATGTACCAGGACTTCTTGAGTTGAGCCCAACCACTTCGAAACGCTTTATCTGCCGGAACCGGGTGCGGTACATTACAAATAACAAGCTTGCTTAATGGGCGTTTCTTTCGAATTGCAAAGTACCAGGCGATAACTGCTCCCCAGTCATGTGCAATAAGAACGGTTTCTTTGCAGTCAGCGGTATCTATAATGTCCGCGACGTCATCCATCAACTTTTCGATACTGTAATCATGCATTGAACCGGGTACAGACGAATTACCATACCCGCGCATGTTTGGTGCCCAAGCTTTATAGCCCAACTTCGCCAGCATTGGTAACTGATTGCGCCACGAAATACTATGCTCGGGAAAACCATGTAAACATAACGCCAGCTTGTCTCCGTCACCACACATATCCACTTCAATGTTTATATTATTTACCTCGATAATCTCGGTTTCTATTCGAGGATCAATTTCGTTTGTTGAAATCATTTTTCACCATGTCGTCTTAATATTGAGTAGTATCGTCTTACGATGCTGAAACTATATCGAATCATTGTGCGAGAGAAAAGTTCATCCAAAAAATTGGGTGTTTAGTGGTTGTACGTGGGCGGAATCCGAGGTGATAAAGGAGATCATTTTTCGTTTTAATGGGTTTTTCACTTTGTACCGGGGGAGAGCTCGTAGAGTACTAAGAAAAGCATTTGGGAATAATGCAGATTATTTTCTGTGGAACGATTCAAAGGCTGCGTACAAACTGGGTGCATACAAGATCTACTGGGAAACTCTTGCGGCTGTTACTCGATACCAAAACGCGTGTATCTCTGGAGATATCAACGTAGATCCTTTAGCCCATACTATTGGGCTCATTGATAAGCATTGTGAAGGTGAAAAACTGGTCGGTCTTAGTATCGGCTGTGCTGAGTCCGGTAGTCCGGAGATGGCCTTTTGTCAGTCGGGTCGATTCATTGGTTTTGAAGTTTTTGATATTGCCGGGGATTTACTGAAACAGCAGGCCAAAGTCGCTGCTTCCCGAGGCATGCCGTATATCAATTACGTTCAGAAGGATCTGAATGAAGCCATGCTGAAAGAGGGTGGATTACCCAGCGATTATGCGTACTGTATCGCAGGTAAACGCCAATAAGCTTGCAGATTTCACTCCGATATCCAAAACCACCATACAATGAGTGCTATTAGACCCAGACCTAGAAAATTAACCATCAACATAATAGCCTCGTTAGAATATTTTAACCGTTTTTCTTTGGATCAAAAAATCGCAATCTGTTTGCATTGCTTACTACTGTTACTGAAGACATGGCCATGGCCGCGCCGGCTATCATGGGGTTAAGCAAAACACCGATTAACGGGTAGAGGATGCCTGCGGCAACTGGTATACCAAGAGCGTTATAGATGAATGCACCAAAAAGATTTTGTTTTATGTTGTTTACTGTGGCTTTTGATATAGCTATGACATCCACAATTCCATGCAGAGAAGCCCTCATTAAAGTAACGTCAGCGCTTTCTATTGCCACGTCTGTTCCGGTTCCTATTGCGAATCCAACATTCGCCCTGGCAAGGGCAGGAGCATCGTTGATACCATCTCCCACCATACCCACTATTTCTCCCAAGGCCTGAAGCTCGGCCACTTTCTTATCCTTATCCAACGGTAGTACTTCTGCATATACTTCGTCTATACCGACCATTTTCGCCACAGCGCTTGCGGTAATGTGGTTATCACCGGTGAGCAAAACCACCTTTATGTTTAGTGCGCGCATTCTTGCTATTGCTGCTTTTGAATCATCCCTGATGGCATCTGCAACGCTGATTACGCCCAATATACTAGCTCCCATAGAAAGAAACATAGGTGTTTGCGCCAACTCTTCAAAGCTTTTGGCAGCTTCTTCAAACTCGAAAAAATCTACGCCATGCTCTGCCATTAACCTTCTGTTTCCAAAACATATGGTTTGTCCGTTTAGCTGTGCTGTTACTCCCTTACCAACAACGGCGTTAAAATCAGTTACCTCAAGCAGGTTCAATTTTTTCTTTTGCGCTGCCTGTACTACGGCCTCAGCCAGTGGGTGTTCGGAACCTTTCTCTATGCTTGCCGCAAGACGTAGTAAATCATCGGATGTCGTGCCAGGCGCTACTTTAACCGCTACTACGCTGGGCGCCCCTTCGGTAACTGTGCCTGTTTTGTCCAGAATTATTGTTGTGAGCTTGCCCGCTTGTTGAAGCGCATCGCCATTTCTGATCAAGGCTCCAAATTCAGCGGCTTTCCCTACCCCAACCATAATTGATATCGGTGTAGCCAGGCCTAAAGCACACGGGCAGGCGATAATTAGAATAGTCATGCTCGTAACGATAGCCAGGGTTACAACATCGTCGCCTTTGCCAAAATTCACCCAGAGTAAAAAACTCAGAACAGACACAATCATGACACTGGGCACAAAAATACCGGCTACTTTATCAACCAACTTACTGATTGCCGGCTTGGAAGATTGTGCATGACGCACCATGGTGATAATTTTTGACAAGGCCGTATCTTTACCAATTCTTTTCGCCCGAAATAGAAATGTGCCTGACTTGTTTATCGTTCCTGCAGATACCTCATCGCCCTTCACTTTTAGCACTGGCATGGGCTCGCCACTTAACATTGATTCATCAACGCTGGAATGACCTTCGGTAATAATGCCATCCACGGCAATTGCCTCACCAGGTCGAACTCGAAGTGTTTCTTCAAGCCCGACTTCCTCAATGGGAATGTCTACTTCGACACCTTCCCGTATTACGCGAGCTGTTTTTGCCTGGAGTCCAATGAGACGCTTGATGGCTTCGCTAGTTTTGCCGCGAGCACGTATTTCCAGCGCCGCGCCAAAGTTAATCAGCGCTATAATGATGGCTGCCGCTTCAAAATAGGCATGTTGCGCCATAACGGGTACCCAATCAGGATTAACAACAATTGCCATTGAAAATATCCAGGCGGAGCCGGTACCCAGTGCAATCAAGGTATCCATGTTGGCATTATGATTCTTTGCGGATTTATAGGCACCAGTAAAGAAGCGCCCGCCGGAATAAGCCAGTACCGCTACCGTAAGCAAACCTATAACGAGCCAAAGGAGTCTACCGCTGTCTGAAAAATCGGGTAGTAATCCCAGCATTCCAAGTACGAATTGAGGAAATCCAATAATGGCAGCAAAACCTGCTTTTTTTAGTAACTGCCTGCAATAGAGTAGCTCGGCCTGATCTTTTTCAAGCTCGTCTTCCGCTGATATCAATTCAGTCGCGCCATATCCGGCAGACTTCACTGCACCAATAAGAGTCTCTGCGTCAACTTCCCCCTCAATAAGGGCAGTATGCTCTGCAAAATTCACTTCTGCAGATGCAACTCCGTTTACGCCATTTAGTGCACGCGTAACCGACGCGACACAACCTGCGCAACTTAACCCGGAAACTGCTAATCGAATAGCCGCACTCATTTCTTTTCCAACCACATATTGTCTGAGGTCTACTTTGCATTAATAGTCAAAATAACCCGTTACATAGTTAGGTGGTGATGTTGCAGAATTTAATCTATTTTGAGGAGATGTACCCCAGAGCTATCGGTCAACAAGACCAGTAACGGAATCTATAGATTGTCTTTGTCTGGCATCACGCAGTGATTTGAATTTTGACGGCGTGAGTCCGGTGATTTTCGAAAACTGCCTACTCAAATGTGCAACGCTGCTATATCCCAATTGATAGGCAATTTCTGTAAGGGTAAGTTCGTCATATACCAGCAGCTCTTTTGTTTTTTCTATTTTCTGAAGAATAAAAAACTGTTCTACAGTAATGCTTTCTACTGATGAGAAAAGCCTGCTCAGGTAGTTGTAATCATGGTGAAGTGCATCGCCAACAGAGTCGGATAGTTTAATCTTTTCCAGGCTGTCCCGTTGTACAAGAGATATAACATGGTTTTTCATTTCTTCGATCAGTCGGCTTTTCCTGTCATTTATGAGTTCGAACCCCATTTGCTCAAGCATTGACTGAAATGAATCAAGTGCCACTTTATCGAGCAACTGGTCGCCAAAATCGACCTCTCCGAGTTGCACTGAGTCGAAGCTAATGGCGAGTGATTCAAGTATGTTTTCCACGGCCATTTTGCAGCGATCGCAAACCATATTTTTAATATGAACTTTCATTGCTACCTCAATTCGGATGTGCAGATTTTGTAGATTGACTGAATTATTAAGCTCGACCAAGCTGGATCTGATTGACCATACTCTCTACGTAAGTTTTGCCAACCGGTTTTTCACAAAGCAACTCGTTCCGCGCTCTATCGTTGCAGTTAAAAGTTTTCTACGCTCCCGCATTGGTATTTTTGATTCGATTGATTACACATTTTTTATCCATATGAATGCAACCCGGAAATTTGCAATCCTGCGATAGGAAGTAATCTTGTTATTCATGCGTACAGACTCATCCCAAGATGGGTTAACCGAGTAACTGGAAAAGCCCCACCCGGATGCTGTGATTCACTCCAAACCGGCTCAGTATATTATGCGTGGATTGTTCGATAAACTTGGCTCCGGCATTGAGGTTTGAACGAACGATGGACAGAAAAGGTACCCGAACAATACATCGCAAACGCAATAAGAGCCTCGGTGTCGTTGAGTTAATTGCGATAGCACTTGGTGGCATGGTGGGTGGAGGAATTTTTTCTATCCTTGGCATGTCCGTTTCAATGATCGGTCCCTACACGCCGCTGGCCATAATCCTGGGAGGTATGCTGGCATTTTTGGCTGCGTACTCTTATGTACAATTAAGTAAATACTATAGAGATGAAGGAGCAACCTACGCCTTCTTCAAGAAGACATTTCCCACTTCACCCTTCGCCGCTTCTCTCATCGGCTGGTGGGTGGTGTTTGGTTACATCAGCACGCTTGCTCTATACGCCTATACCTTTGCTGCTTATGCAATCAGTGGCTCGGCATACGCAGACGTAGAATGGCTACGAAAAACCGTAGCTGGCCTGATTATTCTGACCTTTATGCTGGTAAACATTTGGAGTGTGTCGGGCATGGGTAAAATTGAAGATATTATGGTCTATTCCAAACTGGTGATTCTCACCATTATTTCATTTGTTTTAATTAACAACAGCCAGTCAACGCTTCCCGTCCTGTTCGAGACAAGCCCAGATACAAACCTGTTAACAATTTTCGTAGTAGCAGCGGTTACCTTTGTTGCTTATGAGGGGTTCCAATTGGTAATTAATGCGGTTAACGAAACGGAAAATCCTGAAAAAAATATTCCCATCGCTATCTATTCCGCTCTGCTCATTGCAGTTTTGATATATGTGGTGATATCGCTTGGAGCAATACTAACCATTCCCTTTGATCAGCTCATCGAAAACAAAGAGTACGCGCTTGCAGCGGGTGCAGAGAACATACTGGGTCACTGGGGCAGCGATCTGGTAATTGCGGGTGCACTACTTGCGACCAGCAGCGCTATTAGCGGTACACTTTTCGGAGCTTCACGGCAGGTTGCTGTCATTGCAAATGATGGTTACTTTCCCAAAATTTTTGCTCGTCGCGTTGATACGGTCCCTGTATTCGCAATAATCGGTATGGCTATATTTGCTTTTTTACTGGTGCTTGCCGGTAATCTTGAAGTGCTTCTTGAATTTGGAAGCTTTACCTTTTTACTGGTGTCTCTGTTAATGGCCTATGCCAATTTTACTATTAGAGATCGTACCAACTCCTCGCTGATTCTTACGGTCACAGCGTTTGTGGGTTTGTTAATTGGAGCCTTGTTGATTTTGTATTATGAACTTCTGTATCAACCTGCACAGCTGGTTTTTATTGCGGCGTTTTATGGCATATTGACAGTGGGTGCCGGTTTGTATTCTAAGCGGCATCGCTTGTGAGGCAGCAATATTATCTCAGTTGGCTGTCTTTGCAGCGTCTGACCATGTGAGAGTTGTGCACGTGCATGTTTTATAGCGTCATTAGTACTCGCGTCTATCTGATCCTGAACTGCGCCATCTTTTGCAAATCCACCGGCCATTAAAATTACCAATTTGAGGGGGTTGTTACCTGAGTAGTTCATGTTAAAGCACCTATGTGGAAAATGATCGGTTTCTTTACGACACAGTTAAGGCATCGAATATGAGCCATTTACGCTATGCCATTTTGGGCTCGCAATTGCTATAAATTACTGTGCGAACTCAAATGTCCAGTTTGTCGGGCGATAGTGAGGATCGTTAACCAAGATAGAAATACAGCATTGGCTGGGGGATCGAAAATGTCTAATCAATTGGCGTATATAAAAAGACTGTTTATTGGTGGTGAATCAACTGGAGTAACAGACGCCTGCTTTGTTGCCATTTGTTTTTGTTTAAGTTCAATGTCTCTACAGGTGTTTGCAGAGAGCTCAGGCGTACAGGCGCTAGAGGAAATAGTGGTAACCGCTCGAAAACGGGAGGAATCGCTACAGGAAACACCAATTGCAGTATCCGCATTTTCAGCGGCCGATCTGGAAGCTCGCAGCCTGGATAACCTGATGGATATAGGCGCATTTGTGCCTAACGTAACTATGGCTAATGCCCAGGGCGGTAGCGGTGGTTCGAATAATGGTCAAATCTATATTCGCGGCGTAGGTCAATCAGACTTTCTGTTTACAACCGACCCTGGTGTCGCGATCTATATAGACGGTGTGTTTCATCCTCGTACATTGGGCTCCTCCATGGATCTTCTTGATCTTGAGCGGATAGAAATACTTCGCGGTCCACAGGGTACGTTGTTTGGTAAAAATACGATTGGTGGCGCAATTAACGTGGTGTCTGCAAAGCCCACAGGAGAGCCTGGTGGTTATGCTGAGGCAACGTTTGGTAGTTTTGATCGTACCGATTTTCGCGGTGGAGTCGACTTTGCGCTTTCCGATACCTTATTTGCCAAGGCCTCAGTGGCCTACAAAAACCGTGATGGCTGGGGAAAACGCCTGGATTTTGATACTGGCGAGACGATTGATAGAACCGGTGATATAGACCAGGTTGGGGGTCGCCTGGCTTTTCAGTGGATTGCATCAAGTGACGTTTCCGTTGATTTCAGCGTTGACTATAGTCACTGGGACCAGGCCTCTGTGCCCACGACCCTGATTGATTTTGACGATACCGGTGCATTTGGTGGAGTGCCCACCATTCTTTGGAACGCCTTGATTGGAGGGCCAAGTGGCACGCCTATGAGCTCAGCATTTATTACCGGGGATCCTGATACTTCATACGGAACCGGACCGAATGGTAATGAGTTGGATGCCTGGGGCATGAATGCAACCATCGAGTGGGATCTGGGTTGGGGCACGTTAAAGTCGATAACCGCCTATCGAGAAATGGAGGCTGCTTTTGGTCGCGATGGTGACGGTTCTCCTCTACCCATTGTACATACCAACCAAAATCAGGATCAGGATCAGTTTTCGCAGGAAATACAACTGTTTGGAAGCAGCTTCGACGACAAAATGAATTGGCTTGTGGGTGCTTTCTACTTTGATGAATTTGGCAGGGATGAAAATGATGTAGTTTTAACTTCTGGTCTATTTGGTGCACTTGAAGGTTTGCCGGTGCAGTTAAGTGGTGCGCCCTGTGCTCCACCATTCGCTGCACCGGGTTGCCCCGGTAACCCGATTAATCCTCTACTGGATCTCGATTTTAATATTTTTAATGAAATAGACATCACCAGTTTCGCGATATTTGGGCAAGCCACCATGGATATTTCTGACAAACTTTCTGTAACCCTGGGGGCGCGATTTTCTTACGAGGAGAAAGAATATTTGTTGGAGCACCGGAGAATTGCCAGTAATACATTTATTGTTCCTTTGACAACGATAGACGAAGACTGGTCCGAACCAACCTATACAGCAGGGTTGCAATACCAATGGACGGATGAGCTGATGGGGTATGCAAGCATTTCCCGAGGTTTTAAGAGTGGGGGGTTTAATGGCCGACCTACTGTCTCCGGAGCAGTCTCGTCCTTTGATCCTGAGTTTGTAAATTCCTATGAGATTGGTATTAAGTCAGAATTTTTTGACCGCCGCGTTAGAGTGAATGCCGCCGCGTTCTATTACGACTATGAAGATCTTCAATTTGGGGCAGTTACCGCCGACCCGGTGTCGGGTTCTCTATTGCTGGTAATCGATAATGTGGCGTCTGCGGAAGTTACCGGAGCGGAACTGGAAGTGCAAATTGTGGCGGGTGAGGGTTTGAGTATTAGCGCTTCTGTAGGTTACACCGACTTCGATATTTCAAAAGTTGATGCAACTGTTGCAGATATTACTACTGACACCAAGGCGATTCGCACTCCTAAGTGGTCTACCAGCTTTAGCCTTGAATACACTTTACCCGCGCAGGAACTGGGAGAATTCCGTATACGTGGTGACTGGACTTACGAAAGCAAGAGCTTCTCTGACATTCAGAATACGGAATCTATCGCACGGGACTCGCATAGCCTGATCAATGCAAGACTAACCTGGGAAATGTCGTCCAACATAATGGGCGGTGGCTGGGAAGCTGCTGTTTTTGGTACCAATCTTACTGACAAAAGGATATTGGTAAGTGGTCTACAGGCCTTAAACAGTTTTGGTACTGCTGAAGGGCATTTTAACAGACCGCGTGAATGGGGTGTGTCAATTCGGAAGTCATTTTGAGTCTGGATGCGCAAACCCGTTCGTTGCTGGATCAGGTTAACGGAAAGGGCAATGCAAAACTCTTTGAATTGTCTGTTGCCGATGCAAGGGCGGGGTTAAAAGAAATGACGCTGGCAATGGATGCGCCAGAGAGCACTATTTCCAAGTGTGAAGAGCGGCTGATTGTCGGTCCGAATGGAGAAATTCCTGTTCGGATCTATTGGCCGCTCAACCAGTCTAGTGAAAAAGCCTTACCGCTTTTGATTCTGTATCACGGTGGTGGTTTTGCCCTGGGTGACATGGAGACACACGAAAACATGGCTCGTTATTTTTGTGAGCATGCGAGTGTGATAGTGGTGAATGTCGGTTATCGGCTATCTCCCGAGCATCAGTTTCCCAAAGGGGTAGAAGATTGTTACGCAGTACTCTGCTGGGTTGCAGAGAGCGCGCAATCACTAAAGGGTGACCCCGGGCACATATCTGTTACCGGTGACAGTGCTGGGGGGAACCTTAGTGCTGTAATGTGCCAGTTGGCCCGCGATCGCTGTGGTCCGGAGATAGCGAGCCAGGTTTTGATGTACCCCTCGGTAACTATGGCTTTGGATGCCGATTACGAGTCCAGGCGGCAGTTTGAGAGTGGTTATTTTCTGGGATTGGAGGACATGAGCTGGATGAGTGGAATGTACTTTGATAATCAGGAACTGCAGTCAAAGGATATTAGTGCCTCCCCAATTTTAGCGAAAAACCTAAGTGATTTACCACCTGCGCTAATAATCACTGCAGGGCATGACCCGCTTAGAGATGAAGGTAAGCATTATGCAGAACGGCTTGAAAGCGCTGGTGTGCAGGTAGAGTACCGTTGTTTTGAAAGCACTATCCACGGCTTCATGTCTTTTGCGG
>Ga0256847_1001378_pt1 | contig 12569 bp, 15 predicted proteins | sample TeddybearmetaG_FD_189099 | JGI IMG/M metagenome (GOLD analysis project Ga0256847, IMG submission 189099) | Hydrothermal vent microbial communities from East Pacific Rise, Pacific Ocean - Teddybear | ecosystem: Environmental > Aquatic > Marine > Hydrothermal vents | place: Pacific Ocean: East... | reverse complement strand
ACTTGTTATTTTATCTTTCTACAGCGTTAAAAAGCCTCGCCAATGCCCTGCATTGTCTACGCCTGCCTGCCGGCAGGCAGGTTTTTTGCCTTGTTGAAAAATAAAATTCTTGCGTATGAAAGCGAACTTTATTAATGTATCATTCCTAACTGCAAGTAAAGAAAAAGTCCAAATGAAATTTAAACCCTTTCCTGAAATAATAACAGAAAGACTTTTTTTAAGAAGAATTAATGAATCGGATTGTGACGCCATCTTATTTTTACGTTCAGATAAAACTATCAATAAATTTATAAAGAGACCGGAAAGTGAAAAGACTAAGAACAAGGCTGACTCTCTTAAATTCATTAAAAAGATAAATGACGGAATCGAAAACAATAATTTTATTTCTTGGGGAATAACTTTAAAAGAAAATTCTAAAATTATCGGTACGATTTGTTTGTGGAATTTTTCTAAGGATAACAAAAAGGCAGAAGTTGGTTATGATTTAAACCCCTTATTTCAAAGAAAAGGAATTATGGGTGAAGCCTTAAAAAACATAATTGCCTTTGGATTCAACGAGTTAAGACTTAATAAAATAGAAGCCTTTACGCATAAAGAAAATGAAAGCTCCAAAATTTTGTTAGAAAAAAATGGGTTTATTTTTATGGAGCAAAAGAAAGATGAAGAAAACAGTTCAAATTTAATTTTTGAAATTGAAAAGACCAGCAACTAACAAGGCAACCCGCCCATGCCCAGCAAAAGCTGGTCACATCGGGTATACTACCGAATGTAACACCCTTGCTTTTTTAGTATCAAACTCAATAAAGAGATGTTATGAACAATCCATTATCAATAAACTACTCGGAAGAAGAAAATTTACTGCTAATTGACAGTGTACTTCAAGGTGATGCAAAGGCCTTAGATAAACTGGTAGGAATTCATCAAGCTTTCATATACAATGTGGCTTGGAAGATGACGCATGACACACAGGATGCATTGGACTTAACCCAGGAAGTACTCATAAAAGTAATAACCAAACTATCAACATTTAAAAGAAAGAGTGCTTTTAGAACTTGGTTATATCGTATTGTATTCAATGAGTTTTTACAAACTAAGAGAAAAGCCAAAGAAGTACACTTTCCCAATTTTGAATCCCATGACCATCAACTTAATGCTGTGCCTGACCCAGAACTCACACCCGAAGAAGAACTGGAACTAAAAGACTACACCAGAGAAGTTAAATTCAGGTGTACTTCGGCTATGCTTATTTGTCTTGATCGAGAGCAAAGACTCCTCTATTTGTTGGGAGATTCTTTTGGGATAGACCACAATTTGGGAGCGGAAATATTTAATATATCTCCCCAAAATTTTAGAGTAAAACTCTCGAGAGCGAGAAAAGAATTGCACAACTATATGGAGTACAGATGTGGTTTGATTAATAAATCCAACCCATGTCGATGTGTAAAAAAAGCGAAGAGTGCCTTGAAAATGGGTGTTCTGAACGAGGAAAATATGATATTAAAACCTGCCTATACTAAAAAGATTGGAGATTTTGTTGCGAAAAATCAAGATACAATGACAGAGGTCCTAGATCTGAAATATATAGAGATTTTCAGAGATCATCCTGGCAAGTCCAATTTTGATGCGGCGACAATTGTGAGTAAAATCGTAAAAGATCAAACGATAAAAAACTTATTTAAAATCTAAGATTTGAAACAACTTCATCTACACCAATACAAGAATAATTAACTGAATGTAGATAATGCAAAAAAATCAATTTAGGTTAAGGAATGATTCAATAATAAAGGAACATTTTCTACTTGTTATTTTATCTTCCTACTGCGTTAAAAAACCTCACCAATGCCCTGCATTGTCTACGCCTGCCTGCCGGCAGGCAGGATTTTTGCCTTGTTGAAAAATAAAATACCTGCGTATAAAAGCGAACTTTATTAATGTATCATTCCTAAGTGTTCTATTTCTAATTTTTTTTTAAGCGAAGTAATCAAGAATTCTCTTTTATTAATGGCATCATTTAGAATGTCTACTCCAGCTTTTGCCTTATCATCATAAAGATCACTCCAGACTATAATATCTATCATAAATGGAAGCATATCAATACCCTTTTTTGTAAGACTGTACTTTATCCGAGATTTTTTTACTTCGTCTTTTCCTTTACTAATAATTCCAGCTACCTCCAATTGTTTTAGTCTGTCTCCCAATACACTTGTAGACACCTTTTCTTTCGATTCAAAAAATTGATTGTAATGTCTTTTTCCCATAAACATTAAATCTCTTATAATTAATAAAGACCATTTATCTCCAAAATTTTCTAAAGCATAGTTTATAGGACAGTGTGAACGCATAGATACCTACAAAGGTAAAAAATATTTTTATTTAACTTGTTATTACGAAGTTAATTTGTAATTTAGCTTCGAATTCACAAGTTAAATTATTAAAATATGCTAGTTGGACACTACGCGGCAAGTTTAATGTTAAAGAGAGTCGACAAAAAAGCCCCTCTGGGAATGCTGTTTATAGCAGTGCAATTTGTAGATATATTGTTTCTTCTATTGGCTTTGGTTGGAATAGAGCACTTCAACATCGTTGAGAACTATACTGAATCTACTCATTTTGAGCTATATTATATGCCCTATACTCATGGTCTTTTTGCTTCTTTTTTGTGGGCCCTTGTAATTTATATCGCATTCAGATTTATTCCTTCGAAAGAAGCAGTAAATAAAAAAAGGATAGCATTAGTGATGGGTATCGCAGTATTATCACATTGGTTTCTTGATTTGATTGTCCATACTCCAGACTTGCCACTATTGGGCGATAGTTCGACCAAAGTTGGATTAGGCTTATGGAACAATGGTATGGCAACGTACTTGCTGGAGGCAGCATTATTGTTAGTAGGATTAGGAGTCTATTTGAAATCAACCAAGGGAACAACATTTGTCGGCAAATACGGCATGATAATATTTGTTGTCTTTATGCTTCTCATCAATTTGAATAACATATTTGGGCCTCCAATGGCTGATGATGTACTAACAATGTCGATTTTTGGACTTGCAATGTATTCCATTTTTACCGCAGTGGCTTTTTGGCTGGACAGAAAACGGAGTTGAATATTGTCTGCGAATATGGAGTAGAAAAAAATGAATTTCACACTAGTGCTTTGTCAAGCCTAAATTGAGGGGTTAATTTGGCGAATTTTGAACCCTATCTTCGTTAAAAATACTCACCATAGCTACGGCTATGCCTGCGTTTTTTGCCTTGATATAATTCAAAACACACTCAAATTCTACCCCTCATTCAAGCATTGACAGAGCACTAGTCGTTAACAATAATTATTAAAAGAAAAATTCCAAGTTTAAGATCCAAATTAGTTACGATAGTCTTCCAAGTCATTGAAGTCATTTAAGAATGCAGGGCTTTATCGAGCCTAAAGGCTTAAGGTTATTGGCAAAGCTTCCCGCGTTTCGCGGGACAGGCTATTTTGAGCTTCATAGCCAAAGCTATGGAGCGAAAAATAGCTGCAGACCAATGTCCTTAATGCTTTGGGCGTAGATAGTCTTCGTATTCTTAAATGACTTCATTAATATGAAAAAAAGCCAAGAGGTCTACCTGGTCGACCTTTTTTTATGCGATCGGCTACTCCGAAGAGTCTCGCGATGTTCGATCTTCGAGAGTCGCTGACCGGCCATCAGGATTTTAAAACTTTGTAACACCTCCATTTCTTTTGCATCTAATCTAAAACGGAGCTGCAATCGCAAAACATTGTGACCCTAAAAGTGAATTAAAACTATAACCATGAAAAAGAAACGTATGCTAGTTGGAATCTTAATTACCGCTGTAGTACTTGTATTACTCAATTTCGTAGTAAGTCGAGAGTTGCATTTTGAAGAAGAAGTGATGATCGAAAAAAACATCGATGAAGTATGGGAAGTTCTCGGCAATCAGTTTACTGAGGTGCATGTTTGGTCGAGCAACTTTAAGTCCTCCAAAGCCGGAGGAAAACCAAAACTACCTGGCCTTGATTATTTACATCGAGAGACCATGACAGAGAAAGGAGAGAATTTTCAAGAGTTGGACAAATTTGATCCCGTCAATTACAGTCTGTCTTATCATATTTCCAGAGGCGTACCTGCAATAGCAAAAAATGGTCTTGGGGAATGGAGTCTGACCAAAACTAAGGAGAACCAAACGCGAATGAATGTGCATTTTATTCTTGAAACCAAAGGCCTTCTTGGATTTATTATGAGTCCTATCGTCTCCAAAAAAGTTGGGAGTGCGTCAGCTGAGATTGCTGAAGAACTTAAATACTATATGGAAAATGGAAAACCGCATCCACGAAAACTTGCAGCCCAATAAGAGTCCAAAAAAAAGTAAAAATGATACAAAAAGCAATTTCAGCAGAATTCCCTTTCGAATCAAAATATTTAGACGTTAAAGGGAGTAAAATTCATTACATTGAAGAAGGAGAAGGCAATCCTATTTTATTCCTGCATGGCAATCCCACTTCAAATTATTTATGGCGAAACATTATTCCTTATCTGACTAAACAAGGCAGATGCCTTGCCCCGGACTTGATAGGAATGGGAAAATCGGACAAGCCAGATATTGATTATGGATTTCATGATACCTATGCGTATCTGGATGCATTCATAAAGAAACTAGATTTAAAAAATGTCACCCTGATATTGCATGACTGGGGATCAGGTATGGGATTTCACTATGCCAATTTGAATAGAGACAATGTTAAAGCCATTGCATTTATGGAGGCCATGTATGATGCTCCAACGACTTTTGATATGCCCTTATCCGTCAGGATGGCTCTCAAAATGATGAGAACTCCTGGGATAGGTTGGTTGATGGTTCAAGTAGCTAATATTTTTATTACGAAAATGCTCCAAGATATGATTTTGAGAAAATTGACGAAGGAAGAAATGGAATATTATGCTGCTCCCTACACCACTATCAAAAGCAGAAAACCTCTATTGCAATGGCCGCTGGCAGTGCCCTTTGATGGAGGAAAACCAAAAGACGTGGCGAAAGCGATTTCTTCGTGGCATAAGTGGTTAATGGATTCTGAGATTCCAAAGCTTTTCTTCTATGTTTCTCCCGGAGTTGGAATCAAGGAAAAAGATGTGAAAATTATTAAGGACAACATGAAAAACTTGAAATCTATAGATCTCGGAGAGGGACTGCACTTTATTCAAGAAGATTATCCGCATGAAATTGGAGTTGGCATTTCTGAATGGTATAAAGAAATAGTTTAATTTTAAGAAATAAACGCGAATTGCAGCTAATCAGAATGAGAATTGTGAATAGTGAATAGTGAATAGTGATGAGTTGGCAAACATTATCTATGAATAGAATCCAATCACTTTAATTTATTTCTGGAATTTGGAATTGCTAGTTGATGAAATTTAGTGGCACTGGAGGAACAGGAGGAGTTGTAACTGGTTTTGGGTTGCTCATTCTCTCTGGTGCATTTAATAGCAAACTGTCCTATACATCGACTGTGGTAGCAATAGTTTTGTTTTTTGGATTTGGGATCGCGCGATTAATTGGTTTCGCCTTGGACGGTAATCCAGGTGAATCAATTATTCAGGGTATGATTTTCGAGTTTGTTTTGGGTTTAATAGGAGTATTCGCATTTTTTAAATACAAGAAATAATAGTTACCGTTGAAATGATATATCAAGTAAAAGCAAAATTCAATTTCGTTAAAGCCCAGGAGTTCTATCAGAAATTAACAGATGGAACTATAGAACAACAACGACCAGATGGACCTGAAATTGTGAATTCTATGAACAGAGCGACTATTGATAATAATGGAGATATTAATTGGACAGAACTCTGCTACTGTCCGAGTCCATTGCAGCATGAGCGGGCAACAATTTATGATACGTATTTCACAGAAATGCAAACTAAAACAATTTCAAATCATAAAATAATAAGTGGAAAGTCGTTCATGGAAAAGCTTTCTACATTCCAAATGACAAAAGCATAGTGATTAGTGCTAGTGCTCTGTCAAGCCCAAATTGAGGGGTTCATTTGGCGACTTTTGAGCCATTGCTGCGTTAAAAATACTCGCCATAGCTACGGCTATGTCTACGTTTTTTACCTTGCACTGATTCAAAATTCACTCAAATGCTACCCCTCATTCAGGCGTTGACAGAACACTAGTAAGTACTACTCCATTTGTAAATAATAAACCTTACTGTTGTTGAGATCTGTGTTATTGCAAAATCCAAAGTAAATATTGAATTTGGAACTTAAGAAATATAATGGGTCACCTAATCTTTAATAAAAAATATGAAGCAACAAATTTAATTAATTGTGATATCAGTGGTTCTGCAGGAATTTATTTTATTGAAATCAATACTAAAGAAGATAAACATGCAGTGTAGAAATTTGTGAAAAATTGACTTCTGATTAAGCTCCTAATTTAAATAGTGTCGACTAATTTATCGTTGAGAACGATTCGCATAAATCAATTATGTTCGAGCCCAAGAAATTTATGATTATTATTTGTATGATAGACATATAGAATCTAAGACAAGTATTGTGAATAGGGATTTGAAGGTTATTGCTGCTGCCTGTGGCATCAATAAGAATGTTTCTACTCATGTAGCCCGACATTCTTTTGCATATAATCCACATGTAAATGGTGTGGAAACCTGGCTCATTCAAAGTATGCTTGGACATATTACTTTTCAAATGACTGAAATTATATAAAAAGTTTGATTGTTGATGATGAACTGGATTCGGCTGCAGATCTGATTTATTGAAGTTTAATATCAATTTTGATATATTCGACAATGATATTATAAATACGCTAATAATTCACTAAATTTAAATTTGAAAGGTGTTAAAAGATAATTAAGTTATAAGTAATATAAACACAGAAGTGTGCAAAAGGTATTGTGTTTATACAAGTGTTCAGCACAACCAATAATGAATAACAAATGAATGTAACAGAATATGCAACAAAATTAATTCAAGTACTTCTATCAATGATGGTGATCAGTGTTGTAATCCTTATACAAACAAAAAATTCTGTTGTTGAACTGATATTGCTTTTAGTTGGAATTATAATAATTATAGTTTTTTTATACTTTCCCAAATTGCTCAGAAGTAGAAAGAAAAAAAAAGAAAATATAAGTGACGAGGTTTCTTACCATGATAAAATAAAATATTTGTTGGACAACTTGAAAAAGTCGTCAATTGAACTTGACAAATCATTTGAGGAAATTTCTTTATTGAGTAAAGAAAAAAAAGAAAATCTTGACTTACTTGAAAATAACTTGAATCAATTGACGATTAAAGAGAATGAATTGAAATCTAAAATAGAAACTCTTGAAAAAGTACCTGTTGAAGCAATTAAACATTTTGAAGAAGTGCTGAATAAAGGAGATAAAAGAAGTACTTTCAGAGACTATTTCTTATTTCTATTAGGAGTTATAGTAAGTATAATTACTTCAATTGTTTTAAAACAGGTTGGATTTGGATAAAAATAAGATTGCGCTGAACTATGCACAGTACTCAAGAGATAATATAAGTAATATAAACACAATAGTTTGCTAAAAGTATTGTGTTTATACAAATGTTCGCTATCATTTGGAAAGAAACAATTAAGAAATATGAAAGAAGATAAAATAAAGGAAAAGACGAAAGAAGATGAGTCTTTGGAATTGCCTGAATTGGAGTCTGATTCCTTACCAAGTAAAATACCAGAAAGGTCAAATATAATTGACGAAAAGGAAAAACTTAGAATATTTATTATCAAAGTATTTCTAATATTATGGATACTAATTACGATAACTTCAATTGGAGGAGGAATTGTTTTAGCTTTTAATAGAAATTATATTATTGGATTTGTAATTGTTTCATTTTTTGGTGTTTTAAATTTTCTTATTATTTCGGATTTGTTATTTGATGGAAATGGTATTTCAAATATTTCCTTTAGTATTTTAGAAGGCAAATTAAAGGTGAACAAAAAACAGGATGAAAATGGTTAAAAGAAGCAACATAATAACAAGCATTTTTCTTAAATTAGGTATTCCTATCATTGGTATTTCAACAATTCTTATTCTAGTTTTATTGCAAATGAATCTTATTGTAGTTCCAGAATTGGGGAACAAAGCTGAAGTAGTTTCTGTCTTTTCGATTTTATTAGGGAGTTTAATAGCTATTTTTGTTTTCAGGTATTCTAAACTCCTTTCACAGAAGACGAATCGGCAAAGAAGTCAAATTCAAGAAAATTTAGAAGATAATTCACCTGTGAACTTTATAGAACTAAATCTCGCCCAAAAAATAAGAAATGCAAAAAGCGAAATAAAAATTCTCCAAATCTGGCTACCTGATGTTTATAGATATGAGCAAGCACTTCGGACTACACTTAATAATGATGTTAAAGTGCAATTCTTATTTTTGAATCCACACAGCGAACAAACAGGAAGAGTTAATGAAGATATGAATTTTAATTATAAAGACGAAGTAGAAAGGTCTATCAAGAATTCAATATTCGAATTAAATAAATTGATGGAACGGTTACCAAAAAGTGCTAAAAATAATTTGCATATTGGATTATACGATTCCATACCTAGTATGTCAATGTATTTTATTGATTCAGAATTGTTTTTTAGCCCTTATGTTTCTGGGGAAAAATCACAAATTAACCCAACAATTCAAATTAATGAAAACCAGCATTCGTTGGTTGTGAAAATGCAAGAACATTATAATAGATTATGGGTTCATTCAACATTTGTACAGGGGAATGAGGAATCATTTTTATAAATTATTGAAGATTCAATAGAAAACGATAGCCAATATAGAATCTAAGACACGTATTGTGAATAGGAATTTGAAGGTTATTGCTGCTGCTTGTGGGATCAATACGAATGTATCTACGCATGTAGCTCGTCATTCTTTTGCTTATAATTCATATGTAAATGGTGTGGAAACCAGGCTCATTAAAAGTATGCTTGGACATACCACATTTCAAATGACTGATAATTAAATAAAAAATGCTTGTTGATGATGAACTGGATTCGGCTGCAGATCTGATTTATTGAAGTTTAATATCATTTTAGATATATCCGACAATGAAATTATAAATACGCTTATAATTCACTAAATTAAATTTTGAAAGGTGAATTCAAAAGATAATTAAGTTATAAGTAATATAAACACAATAGAGTGCTTAGGTTAAAGGAATTATGTTTATACAAATGTTGGTGACAATCAAAAACCAAAACATTCAATTAAATAAATTGACGTATGCAAAACTTAATCTTAGACTATTCTTTTTCAAATCTTTATGATGAAAATGAGAGCTCTTTAAAAGAGCTTGAAATTTGCCCTTATTGCAAAATTAAATGCAAAAATGTCCATTCTAATGGAAAAGTAAGTAGCTGGGACGAGCCTCGATATCGTATATTAAAGGCAACTCAACATGAGGGTTTTAAAATATATGCCTGTGTGTGCGGGTGGTGGGTCGCGATTCACACAGCCCATTTAGTGGAAGAATATCCAGAATATGGGGATGTCAATAATTATGTAAAAACAAGTGAAGCTGTACTGAAAAAATTTGGACCTGTAGACATAAATGCTCCACTTGAAGAACTCATTAAATTTGCAGCTAAGAAACCAGAAATAATGCGTGACATTAATCCGACTAAAATGGAATTACTTGTGGGAGACACGTTAGGTCGAGCTTTAGATTGCAAAGTAAAACATTGTGGTAGAACTGGTGATGGTGGAATTGATTTATATATATTTGATGGAGAAACACCGTTATTAGTCCAAGTTAAGAAGCGTGAAAAACCATCTACCGAATCAGTAATTACAGTTAGAGAAATGCTTGGTTCCACTCTATTGAAAGGTAGTAGTAGAGCATTAATTGTTACCACAGCCAAGAAATTTTCAAAACAAGCAATAAATTCTGCTAGAGCAGCAGTTAATTTAGGCCTACTTAAGGAATTTAGATTAGTAGACTTTGATAGCTTTAGCCAAATACTTAACATAGTTAACAAGGACATTAAACTACCATGGCAAAAATATGCACTTAAATCAATGAAACTAAGTTCTTACTGGAATAGTATTGATAATTAGTTTCTGGCTAAGGTGGGATCAATTAAAAAGACTGCCACCAACACTGTATCTATGATCAGTGCCTCCATAAAGTCGGCACCATCACATGCACTCGCGTACGTTTTGGTATTCTTCATTTTAAAGGACAAAAAATTATATAGAAAATGCTTGATAATAATATACTAGATAAAGCCACAGTATCATTTTGCTAAGTTTTTTTAACCTCATTTTTATAATCCTCAAGCTCTCCAATCATGAAATATCTGAATTTACCTCTTTTATATCCCTTTAGATGTCCAAGAGAGATATAATTATGAATAGTTTTTGGACTTACTCCAAGAAATACTGCAGCTTCTTTGACATTTAGTTCTGACTTTCGATAAGCTTTAATAGTATTGGTCAAATTTGATATTTGCCTGGACTGTTATTATACCTGGGGTAGCCAAATATCTTTTAATTTGACTTTACAACCAAAACATATATTTGATGGCAGGCTTATTTTTTTAGAGTATAAAGGCAAATCAGATTTCTATATATTTCCAAACCTTGAACTTGCTCCGATAGAAAAAGGATCACCTCAGGATTATTATTTGTACGATAGACATATAGAATCTAAGACAAGTATTGTGAATAGGGATTTGAAGGTGATTGCTGCTGCTTGTGGCATCAATAAGAATGTATCTACGCATGTAGCTAGTCATTCTTTTGCATATAATTCTCATGTAAATGGTGTAGAAACCAGGCTCATTCAAAGTATGCTTGGGCATACTACTTTTCAAATGACTGAAAAATATATAAAAAGTTTGTTGTTGATGATGAACTAGATTCGGCTGCAGATCTGATTTATTGAAGTCATGCATTTTTATATTAAAAAAAAATATGAGGATTCAATATTGTTATTATCTTCAATAAAGTTAGATACTAAATTAAACTGTATGACTTATTTGATTATTGATACCAATGTATGCCTACATTTCAAATCTATAGATGAATATCCTTGGAAAGAACATTTAGATGGTAATGAAAAGATTACAATTGTATTCACCTACCCATTATTGGCTGAAGTAGATAGCAAAAAGTATGATAGAAAAAATCATATTAAGAAAAGAGCAATTAAAACTGTCAAATTAATTCAACAAGTTGATAATTTAGAACCAAGGAACGGATGCAAGATGTTATTCTATAATACAGCAATAAATGGATCTGATATTGAATCATTGGGATTGGATGTCAAGGATGCAGATGATAAATTATTGGCAGCATTACTCAAATTTAGGGATGATTATAAAAATGAAACCATTTTTTTAGTTTCGAATGATCTAGGACCTAGAATGAAGGCGAAGACATTCGGTATAGATTCAATAATACCCTTTGAAAAGCACCTACTAGAAGATCCAGACGATGAACTTGTCAAAAAAATAAAACAATTACAATTAGAAAACGAAAAGTTAAAAAATAAAATACCTAGACTTTCAGTAACATTCAATGATGGAGAAAGGAAGGCAAATTATAAAATTGAACTGAAGTTGATTGATAATGAAGAGTTCATAGATTATCACATGAATTTGATTAAAAAAGAACATCAGAGATATAAATTGAAAATTGAAATTGAAAAAGAAAGAGAAACTGAAACTGAAACTGAAAATTCAAAAAAGAAAGAAAGTGTTCAAAAACTTGACACTATTTCCCCATTTAAACAAGCTATAGAAAGATTACAGCAATCCGGCGGGTATCTTGGTATTTCCGAAGAGGAAAAGGTTAAATACAATTCTGAATTATTATTATTTTATAATGAGTACAAAAATTATTTACAGCAATTAATTTCCTACAAGAAAATTGATTCTCTGACAATTGAGATTGATCTTAAATTATCAAATATAGGTACTACGCCAGCTGAGGATATTGACGTTTACTTTCACTTTCAAGATGGGTTTGAATTATTTGATGAAGAGAATTATCCTGCAGGACCTTCTGAACCCCAGGCACCCTATAAACGTACCTCTGTATATGACTTTCCAACGATGAATCATAATTTATCGGAAATTTCGTCAAGATTAGAACGTCTGACTAATTTGAATTCAAATGTTTCTAGTCCGACAATTAATAAAACTAATAGCTATGATGTTAATATTCATGTTACTAAATTGAAACATAACCAATCTGAATTATTGGATAGGATGTATATAGTATTTGATAGTTATGATAGTTTAATAAGTTTCAGTATTGATTATGAACTAAGATGTTCGAACATTCCTTATGTTGTTAAAGACAAGTTGAATTTTATTATCAAAGCGCAACCTAATAATAGATTATGATGGAATTACACCTAATTTGTGACTCCACATATCATCATAAGTTATGGCGGGTGTAGCCTGAATATGATGTACCAAAAAAGTCATCAGGCAGCAACACCATGTCGATCAATTTTATTCCAAAGTTGTTCCCATCTTCCTTTGGTTTTCAAAGTGCTTCTTATAAGGAGTACTTTTT